>OGGC01001211.1_pt1 | contig 18144 bp, 15 predicted proteins | sample 1571181 | NCBI WGS metagenome assembly OGGC01 (sample SAMEA2581930, study PRJEB24529) | metagenome | biome: Human gut stool | place: China | collected 2011 | reverse complement strand
CCAGCAGGCCCTGCGCGAGGAGTACGCCCGCCGGCTGCGGGAGCGCGACCTCATTCCGATCGCCGAAGCGCGCAGGGCGCGGCGCGGCGCGGCGCAGCACGAACCCGTCGTGCCGCTCCACACGGGGCGCATGGTCTTCCCCGACTTCGACGTGGCCGACGCCGAACCGTACATCGACTGGAGTTTCTTCTTCGCGGCGTGGGGACTCAAGGGGCGTTACCCCGAGATTCTCGACCATCCCGAAAAGGGCGCCGAGGCGCGCAAGGTCTTCGCCGACGCCCAGGCCCTGCTGGCCCGCATCCGCGACGAGCGGCTGCTGACGCTGCAAGGGGTAGCGGGCATCTTCCCGGCACGCTCCGAGGGCGACGACATTCTGGTGACGGACGCGAAAGGGCGCGAAAAACGCCTCCCGATGCTGCGCAACCAGACGCGCGGCGAGGAGAACCTGTCGCTGGCGGACTTCATCGCACCGGACGGCGACTGGATCGGCTGTTTCGCCCTGACGGCCGGCATCGGGCTGAAGGAGCTGGCGGAAAAGTTCCGCGCCGGGGGCGACGACTATTCGGCCATCATGGCCAAACTGCTGGCCGACCGCCTCACGGAAGCCTTCGCCGAGGCCGTGCACGCCTTCATGCGGCGCGAGATGTGGGGCTACGAAACGGGCACGCCGCCCACCCCCGAGCAGGCAGTCCGCGGCCAGTACCGCGGCCGCCGCATGGCCTTCGGCTACCCGGCCTCGCCCGACCATTCGCTCAAACGCGAGGTCTTCGACCTGCTCGCGGTCGAGGTGACGACCGGAATGCGGCTGACCGAAAACTGGATGATCGACCCCGGGGAGGCGCTGTGCGGACTGATGTTCTCCGACGCCGACTACTTTTCGGTCGGGACCATCGGCGCCGAACAGCTGCTCGACTACGCACGCCGCCGCGGAATGGAGGCCGAAACCGTAAAAAAGATTATACCGAACAACGTATGAACGTCGTAGAGATCATCAACGAAGCGATCGCCTCCGGGCGCACCCGCTTCGCGTTCGAACTGCTCCCGCCGCTCAAGGGCGACGGCATGCAGAAGATATTCGCCGCCGTGGAGCCGCTGATGGCCCTCGACCCGGCTTACGTCAACATCACCTTCCACCGCGAGGGAATCAAGGAGACCGAGCGCGAGGACGGCAGCGTCGAATGGCACGTCGTGCGCCGCCGCCCCGGGACGGTGGGCATCTCGGCGGCCATCCAGAACCGCTACGGCGTGGAGGTGGTCCCGCATCTGATCTGCGGCGGACTGTCGAAATACGACATCGAGGACACGCTTATCGACATGGACTTCCTGGGCCTGCACAACGTGCTGGCGCTGCGCGGAGACAAGTCGCAGAACGAAAAGCGTTTCATGCCCCATCCGCAGGGCCACGCCCACGCCGTGGACCTCGTGCGGCAGATCGCCGACATGAACCGCGGAAAATTCATCGACGGCGAGGTCGAGGAGTGCCACCACTCGAAATTCTCGATCGGCGTGGCGGGTTACCCGGAGATGCACGAGGAAGCCGCCTCGCCCGAGGCCGACATCGCCTGCCTCAAGGCGAAGGTCGACGCCGGGGCGGAATATGTCATCACGCAGATGTTCTTCGACAATGCCAAATACTTCGACTTCGTGCGCCGCTGCCGCGAAGCGGGGATCACCGTGCCGATCATCCCCGGCATCAAGCCCCTCTCGACGCTGCGCCACCTGGAAATACTGCCCGAAACGTTCGGCGTGAAGCTGCCCGAGGAACTCGTGCGCGAAGTCAAGGCGCATCCCGACGGCGTGCGCGAAGTGGGAACCGAGTGGGCCATCGCCCAAAGCCGCGAACTGATGGCCGCAGGCGTGCCCGTGCTGCACTACTACACGATGAGCCGCACGACGAACATACAGAAAATCGTCAAGGCGGTTTTCTGACCCAAACCGATAAAACAGAGAATCAATGGAACCTGTCGAATTCCGCCGCCGCCTGCATGCGCACCCCGAACTGTCGTTCAAGGAACACGACACGGCAGCCTTCATCGCTGACCGGCTCACGGAGCTGGGCATCGAGCACCGTCCTATCGCCCGAACGGGCGTGCTGGCCTGGATCGAAGGACGCGGGAAAGCCGATCCCAAACGCCGCGCCGTAGTACTGCGCGCCGACATCGACGCCCTGCCGATCACCGAACAGAACGACATCGGCTGGCGGTCATGCACCCCCGGCGTCATGCACGCCTGCGGCCACGACATGCACGCGGCGGTACTCTTCGGGGTATTGCAGCAGCTCGCCGCCGAACCCGACTTCCGCGGCACGCTCTTCGGGCTGTTCCAGCCGGGCGAGGAGTGCAACCCGGGCGGAGCCTCGCTGGTGCTGGCCGAAAAGCCGTTCGAGGGCTACGACGTGCGGGCCGTCGTCGGCGAACACGTCGAACCGCAGCTGGAGGTCGGGACCCTCGGATTCCGGGCCGGAAAGTACATGGCGGCAAGCGACGAACTGCGCTTCCGCGTCCGCGGCACGGGCGGGCACGGCGCCATGCGCAAGCAGCTCAAAGACCCCGTGGCGGCCGGCGCCGAACTGCTGACGCGCCTCATCGCGCTCAACGGTGAGGAGTGCGTGCTCTCGATCGGCCGCGTGGAGGCCGGGGGCGCGACGAACATCGTGCCCGACGAGATCTACATGGAGGGAACGCTGCGCACGTTCGACGAACGCGAGCGCGGCATCATCCACCGCCGCATCGAGATCATCGCCGCGGACATCGACGCCCGGCACGGCGTGAAGACCGAAGTGACGATCGGCCGCGGCTATCCGTGCGTCGTCAACGACGAGATCCTCGTGAAGCAGGCCACGGCCCTGGCCAAAGCCGAGAAGCTGAAGGTCGAGATGCTGCCCCTGCGCACCACGGCCGAGGATTTCGGGTTCTACTGCAAGCAATACCCGTCGCTGTTCTACCGGCTGGGCGTGGGCGCTGCGGCCGGACGCCCGCACACGGCGACATTCTTCCCCGACGAAGCGGCTATCGGCGTGGGCATCGCCTACATGCGGAAACTGGCCCTGCAACTCCTGGAAAAATAACGCCCGGTTCCGCAAAACGCACACAGGCCGGCCGCGACAGCGGCAAAACGGGCACAACGGAAATCCGACGGAGGACCGAAGCCCCGCAAATTTTTGAGAAATGATGAAAAAACAGAAACAACGCTCCGAAAACGGAGCACGGAAGACGGACCGCACCTCGATCATATTGAGCATGTTCCGGGAATTCCCCAACAATAAGTTCTCGCTGAAGCACCTGGCTTCGGCTTCCGGAGGCGCCACGAAAGAGGGCCGCCGCGAAACGTTAGAAATCCTCGGACGCCTCTTCGAAGAGGGAGTCGTCGAGGAGTGCGCGCGCGAAAAATACCGCCTGATGCAGACCCACCTGCCCCACTACGAGGGCGTGGCCGACATGGCCCCCTCGGGTTCGGTCTATGTGAAGGTCGAAGGGCAGGAGAGCGACATCTTCGTCAACCAGCGCAACGCCGCGAACGCCCTGAACGGCGACCGCGTCGAGGTCGTGGTGATGCACCGCGGCCGCAACGGACAGCTGGAGGGCGAGATCACGCGGATCATCGAACGCAACCGCAAGCCCTACGTGGGCGTGGCCGAAGTCGGGGCGCACCAGATTTTCGTACGGGCCGACTCGCGCCGCATGCCGATGGACATTTATCTCTCGAAACGCACCTATCCCGACGTGCGCGACGGCGAGAAGGTCGTGGTGCGCATCGCCGACTGGCTCCCGGGCAGCAAAAGCCCCGTGGGCGAACTGGTCGAGCGGCTGGGCATGGCGGGCAACAACGACACGGAGATGCACTCGATCCTGGCGGAATACGAGCTTCCCTACCGCTTCGAACCCGAAATCGAGGAGGCCGCCCAGGCCATCGACGCCCGCGTCACGGCCAAAGAGATCGCCCAGCGGCGCGACTTCCGGGGTGTCACGACCTTCACGGTCGACCCTGCGGACGCCAAGGACTTCGACGACGCGCTGTCGGTGCGCAAAATAAAGGACGGCGTCTGGGAAGTGGGCGTGCATATCGCCGACGTGACCCATTACGTGCGGCCCCACTCGGTGATCGACGACGAGGCCGTGGAGCGCGGCACGTCGGTCTATCTGGTGGACCGCACCGTGCCGATGCTTCCTGAACGGCTTTCGAACGAGCTGTGTTCGCTGCGCCCCCACGAGACGAGCCTCTGCTTCTCGGCGGTGTTCACGCTCAACGAAAACCTCGACATCCTCGAAGAGTGGTTCGGACGCACGGTGATCCACTCCGACCGCCGTTTCACCTACGCCGAGGCGCAGGAGATCATCGAAACGGGACGCGGCGACTACGCCGAGGAGGTGCTGACGCTCAACCGGCTGGCGCAGGCGCTGCGCAAGGAGCGCTTCAAGAACGGCGCGATCTCGTTCGACCGCGAGGAGGTGAAATTCCGCCTCGACGAGAACGGCAAACCGTTAGGCGTTTACTTCAAGGAGCAGAAGGAGTCGAACCAGATGATCGAGGAGTTCATGCTGCTGGCCAACCGCCGCGTGGCGGAGTTCTGCGGCAAACGCAGGACCGAGAGCGGCCGCTCGGCGGAGCGCACGATGGTCTACCGCGTGCACGACACCCCGAGCGAGGAGAAACTCGACCGCTTCCGGCAGTTCATCCTCCGCTTCGGGCACATCTTCAAGGCTACGAAGGGCCGCGCCGTGGCCAAGGAACTGAACAAGCTCTTCAAACAGATAAAGGGAACCACGGAGGAAAACGCCGTGGCGACGATGGCCGTGCGCTCGATGGCCAAAGCCTATTACACGACCGACAACATCGGACACTACGGTCTGGCGTTCCCCTACTACACGCACTTCACGTCGCCGATCCGCCGCTACCCCGACATGATGGTCCACCGCCTGCTGGCGCGTTACCTCGCGGGCGGCAAGCCGGCCGACAAAACGGAACTGGAAGACCTCTGCGCACGCGCTTCGGACCGCGAGGTCGTGGCCGCCGAGGCGGAACGCGCGTCGATCAAATACAAGATGGTCGAATTTATGAAAGAGCACATCGGCGAGGAGTTCGAGGGACACATCTCGGGGCTTACCGAATGGGGCGTCTACGTCGAGCTGGACGAAACCCACATCGAGGGCATGTCGTTCCTGCGCGACATCGAGGGCGACTTCTTCACCTTCGACGAGCAGCTTTACGAAATCATCGGCCGCTCGACGGGCATCCGCATGACGCTGGGCAGCCCGGTACGCATCCGCGTGAAGCGCGCCGACCTGCAGAAACGCCAGTTAGACTTCGAATTGCTGCTGCCCGGGGCCGCGGCGCGCCGTACGGAAGAGCCCCGCGGCAAAGGCCCGAAGGTGCGCACCTCGTCGCGCCGCAAAGGACGGTAGTCACGGAACGAGCGCCGGTTCGGCCGTAATACCCATATCCCCCGAAGGAACGGTTGTCGTGGTGTCCCACGACAACCGTTCCTTCGTATTCGGAGAGCGCCCCGACCGCAGGACGGCAACGAAAAAGGGAGGCCCCGCAGGGTCTCCCTTTCCGGTGACGGGCGTTCCGCCCCGTCAGAAGAGATTCACGCCGTCGAGCGTTGCGATCAGGTAGGTGGCGGCCACCGTCAGGATGGCGTACAGCTCGGGGAAAGCCGCGAGGATCAGCGTCTTACCCATCACGTCGTGACCGTTGCCGATAGCGGCGATACCGTTGGCGCAGACCTTTGCCTGATAGATCGAAGCGGCGATGTTCACCAGACCGACCAGCAGACCGGCGCCGAAGATAGCCGCGCCCTGCACCATCGTCGGGTCCGTCAGACCCTTCTGCACCAGGAAGAAGCAGACGAAACCGTAGAGACCCTGCGAACCGGGAAGCGCCGAAAGAATCATGTAGCTGCCGAAAGCGCCGCCGTTCTTCTTCATGGCCCCTACTGCGGCCTGACCCGTAATTGCGGTACCGATCGACGAAGCGACACCTGCCAGACCCACCATCAGCGCTACGCCGACGTAAGCCAATACCAATGCTGTTGTTTCCATAATGTTTTGAGTTTTTTTTAATTGTTATTATTCGTTAGTATCGTTCATTTTACGAATCGGGTCGAAATTGCGCGGGGCCATTTCGAAACCGGCGTTCTTGAAAAACTCGACGAACGTCAGACGCAGCGGGTGCACGAACGACGAGATGGTCGACATGAAAAGGTTGATGCCGTGACCGATCAGCAGAATCGGAATCATAATCAGCAGCCGGACCACGATGTTCGCGCCTTCGGGCACGAATCCCGACGCCAGCGTGTTGAACACCAGCGCCAGCACACCGCCCGAAAGCCCGATGGCGAACAGACGGATATAGGACAGCACGTCGCTCAACAGTCCCGTGAGGTTGTTGTAAAGGTCCCACAAACCCGCGCCGAGGTTGATGAGCGGATTGCGCTTCGGATTGTTCAGAAGCAGCATCAGCACGCCGCCGACGCCCAGCGCCGCATAGAAGGCCACCGATCCGGCCGTAAAGCCCGGAATGGCGAGACCCGCCATCGGAAGGCCCATGGCCAGACAGCACGAGACGAGGATGATGAACCACCCCAGCAGTCCCAGCGCACGGCCGAAACCGAAACAGCGAACGGTCATCCAGATGTTGAGCAGCATGCCGAAAAGAATCTGCACCACGCCGATAACCAGCGCGATGGAGAAGAACTGTCCCTGGAAATCGAGGAATTTCACCGAGGGGAACCACGTGCTCATGTTGATGCCGAAGAACGAGCCGCACAGCAGTCCGAACGCGACGGTCGACACGCCGCACAGCGTGGCGAACCACGCCGCCTGACGCATCATGCCGGGCTTTCGGTTCCTGGCGAGCATCCACCACCCCATCAGGGTCAGGATCAGTCCGTAGCCGGCGTCGTTGAGACAGATGCCGAAAAAGAGCATGTAGAACGGAGCGAAGAAGGGCGTGAGGTCCATCGTCCCGTATTTCGGGCGGGCGTACATGTCGCCCACCAGTTCGAAGACATGCGCGAACCAACGGTTCTTGAGCTTCACGGGCGTTTCGTCCTCGGGCGTGGGGTCCGATTTGAGGAAGACCACGTTGGGGTACTCCTCCAAAAGGGCGTCGACCCGACCGGAAGTCTCCTTCTCGGCCCAGCCCTCCATGACGACCAGCGTACCGTCGGCGGCCTCCTGCGCCGTAGCCTTCACCCGCACGCCCTGCAAACGCTCCTTCAGCGAGCAGGCGTGCTGTGCGAGCAGGGCCTCCGAAGCGGCCGCACGCGAAAATTCAGCGTCGAGGGTCCGGAGTTTCCCTTCGGCTTCGGCGATGCGGCGCTCCGCCTCGCGAATGTCCATCGTCGGGGTCTTCATCTCCTGCGCGTCGAGCGTAACCTCCTCGCCGGGCTTGGCCACGACGACGAACCACACCATGGCATCGGTGCGGCTGACCTCCGAAATCGTATAACACTCCGACCACTCGCCCAGCATCTTGTCGAAGGTGTTGCGCTGGGTGAAGAAATAGCGCAGGACAATGCCCCGGGCGGCGAGTTTCCGCGTCGCCTCCACGCCGAACGCCCCCCAGGGACGCAGCTCCTCGGCCGCTTTTTCCAGCCGCCCGATCTCGGCGTTGAGCGTCGCGGCCTCGCGGTGCGCGGCGGCGTAATGCGCATAGGCCTCCTCGCCCGAAGCGAACGGCGCGGCGGCAGCGTCGCAGCGCTCCCCGGCGCGGAAGTTCTTCAGGAACTCCGCGGCCTTCGCAAGGCTCTCGATGTCCAGCAGCAGCTGGCGGTCCTCCTCGGAGGGTTCCCAACCCGCGGTGGTGATGTCCACCAGCCCGAGGCCGCGCAGCTTCTCGACGAAATCCTCACTCTGCGCCGCAAAGAGCACAAAGTTGTATTTTGACATTCTGGCTATCATAACATCGCGCCCTCCCCGGCGGCCTGCTGCTTGGTTTTCACGATCTTCTGGGCCGACTTGGAGAGGTTCTCCTCGTCCTCCATGAAGCGTTTGATCTTACGTATGGCGTCCTCGTACCCGGGTATCTGAACCTTTTCGTACAAGTTCACCTTTTGAGTGGTTTTGCGGCGCGCATGGTCCAGCAGTTCCATCTTCCGGTTGTAGACCTCGAACTCGATCCCCAGCTGCGCCATGCGCTTGAGGATGCCGACTCCGTCGGCGAACCACACCGGCGAGGAGAACAGATCGTAGGGTTTCTCCTCGAATTTCACTTCCTGCAGGACGGGCGTGCGCACACCCGCGATTTTCTGGACCGACAAATCGACGCCGGCAATGCGCAGGAGGTCACAATCAAACTCTCCCCAGAGCGACACCATGTAGTCGTACTCGGCCTTCAGAGCGTCGAGCCGACGACGGTAGTCGCTTGCGGAGTCCTTCGCCTTCTTCACTTCGGAGCGCAGGGCCGACTCCTTACTTTTGATCGTAGGGAGGGCCTTCTGGCGCATTTTCAGCTGTTTGCCGAGTTCGCCCAGCGAGGTCTTGTTATATTGGAATTTGATTGCCATTGCGCGTTACGCCTCCTTCCAGTATTTTTGGATAAGTTCCTCCTTGATGGCGACCTCCTCCCGGGTGAAGTACTTGGCGAAAAGCCCCCATGCGGTGTCGAGCATCTGGTTGATCTCGATATTGATATCAATGGCCAGCAGTTTCTCCGAGTAGTCGAAGGCGAACTTCAGGGTGCGCTCGTCGTAGTCCGAGAGGTCGAAGCCGTTCTCCAGCTTGGTCTTGGCGTTGGCCGCGTCGGCGTAGAGGCGCACGCAGGCGTTCATCACCTGCGGATGGTCCTCGCGGGTCTTCTTGCCGATGACGAGCTGTTTCAGACGCGACAGCGAACGGAACGGGTCGACGATCACCTTGCCCGTGTCGGAGTCGTTGCGCAGGAACAGCTGGCCCTCGGTGATGTAACCCGTATTGTCGGGGATGGCGTGCGTGATGTCGCCGCCCGAAAGCGTCGTCACGGCGATGATCGTGATCGAACCGCCGTTGGGCAGCTGCACGGCCTTTTCGTAGATCTTCGCAAGGTCCGAATACAGCGAACCGGGCATCGAGTCCTTCGACGGAATCTGGTCCATGCGGTTCGACACGATGGCCAGGGCATCGGCGTACAAGGTCATGTCCGTGAGCAGCACCAGCACCTTCTCGCCCTTGTCGACGGCGAAGTACTCGGCGGCGGTAAGCGCCATGTCGGGAACGAGCAGACGCTCCACGGGCGGATTCTCGGTCGTGTTGACGAACGACACGATGCGGTCGAGCGCGCCGGCGTTCTCGAAGACCGACTTGAAGTACAGAAAGTCGTCGTTCGTAAGGCCCATGCCGCCCAGGATGATCTTGTCGGCCTTGGCGCGCAGGGCCACGTTGGCCATCACGGCGTTGTAGGGCTGGTCGGGGTCGGCGAAGAAGGGGATCTTCTGCCCCGTCACGATCGTATTGTTCAGGTCGATGCCGGCGATGCCCGTGGCAATCAGCTCCGAAGGCTGGATGCGCCGGAAGGGATTCACCGTCGGACCGCCGATCTCGCGGGCCTCGCCCTCGATGATCTCGCCGCCCTCGAGCGGTTCGCCGTAGGCGTTGAAGAAACGCCCCGCGAGGTTGTCCGAAACGCGCAGCTTGGGAGGCTCGCCGTGGAAGACGACCTCGGAGTCGGTGGACAGGCCCTCGGTTCCGGCGAAAATCTGCAACGTGACGTTCTCGCCCATAATCTTCACCACCTGCGCCAGCTTGCCGCCGACGGTGGCCAGTTCGTCGTTGCCGACGCCCGTGGCGCGGAGCGTCACGGTAGCCTTGGTGATGTTGTCAATCTTGGTATATATCTTCTGAAATGCTCGTGTTGTCATAATTTCTCCCGCTTATTTGGATTGTTCACTCACATACTGCTCGATCTGCTTCCGGTAACCCTCGAACTTCTCCGACTTCCACTCCGAATAGTTCATCTGGCGGAAGAGGTTGATCAGCCCCTTGAAGAACTGCGAGCAGGCCTCGAAATCGGCGAACGCAAATTCCTGGTTGCAGATGCCCAACACCATCTTGTACATCATCTGCTGGCGTTCCATCGGGCAGTTGGCGTCGATGTCATCGAAGGCGTCCTGTTGCAGGATGACGAAGTCGATCAGCTCCGATTTCCAGAACCGTTCGTGATACTCCACCGGCACGCCGTCGTCGCCCAGAATGTTGATCTGGTCGTTGGCCTCCTTGCCGCGCTGCACGATGGTCTTACCCGCGTAGACCAGGTCCACCCAGTCCTTCTCGATGTGCTCGTCGAGGTATTCGCGGATTTCGGGGTATTCGAGGTATTTCGAGTAGGACTCCAGCGGGTCGATGGCCGGATAGCGCTTCGAGTCGGCGCGGCCCTGCGAAAGGGCGTAGAAACAACGCGCGGCCTTCTTCGTCGATTCGGTCACCGGCTCCTTGAGGTTACCGCCCGCAGGCGACACCGTGCCGAGGAACGTCACCGATCCGGTCTGGCCGCCGACGAGTTTCACCAGTCCCGCACGCGAGTAGAAGTTCGAGATGATCGCCGAAAGGTCCATCGGGAAGGCGTCCTGGCCGGGAAGCTCCTCCAGACGGTTCGACATCTCGCGCAGCGCCTGCGCCCAGCGCGACGTCGAGTCGGCCATCACGAGCACCTTGAGGCCCATCGAGCGGTAGTACTCGCCGATGGTCATACCCGTATAGACCGACGCCTCACGCGCGGCGACGGGCATGTTCGACGTGTTGCAGATGATGATCGTGCGCTCCATGAGCGTATGGCCCGTATGCGGGTCGATCAGCTCGGGGAACTCCTTGAAGATTTCGACCACCTCGTTGGCGCGCTCGCCGCACGCCACCATGATGATCACGTCGGCGTCGGCCTGCTTCGAAATGGCGTGCTGGAGCACGGTCTTGCCCGCGCCGAAAGGCCCCGGGATAAAGCCCGTACCGCCCTCGGCCATCGGGTTGAAGGTGTCGATCGGACGCACGCCGGTCTCCATGATGCGCGACGGGCGGGGTTTCTCCGTATAGCAGCGCACGGCCTGCTTCACGGGCCATTTTTGCACCATCGTCACCTCGTGGTCGCGGCCTTCGGCGTCGGTCAGGACTGCCATCGTGTCGGTGATCTTGTATTTGCCCGCCTCGGCGACGCTCTTGACCGTATAGCTGTCCGTCATCGTGAAGGGGACCATGATCTTGTGCATCACCCACTGCTCCTTCACCTCGCCCAGCCACGACGCCGCCGTGACCTTGTCGCCGGCCTTGGCCAGCGGCGAAAATTCCCACTCGGCATCGTAGTCGACCGGATCGGTGATCGAACCGCGGGCGATGAACAGACCGTCCATCTTTTCGAGGTCGTTCTGAAGACCGTCGTAGTTGCGCGACAAAAGGCCCGGAGCCAGCGTGACTTCGAGCATGTGACCCTCGAATTCGACCCGGTCGCCGATCTTCAGACCGCGGGTGCTGTCAAAAACCTGGACATAGGCCGCGTCGCCTATGACCTTGATGACCTCGGCCATCATTTTGGTATCGCCCGTCCAGACATAGCAGATCTCGTTCTGACCCACGGGTCCGTCGGCCTTGACGATCACGATGTTGGAGATGATACCGTTTACACGTCCTGTAGTTTTCATTGTATGTTTTTATTGTTTATTCCTTATTAATCAGCTCCTTGCCGTCCAGTTCGGCAAGCAGGCGGGCGAACATCTCGCGGCCGCGCGCAGCGTCGAGCAGCGTCCAGCGGGCGACGATGTTGATCCGCACCAGGTAGGAAAGGATGGCGTTGACGTCGAAATAGTCGAAGGTCGCCAGCTCCGCGGCTTCGTTCCAGCGGATCAGGTCGATCTTGTGCTCCTTCTCCACGAGGTTGGCCTCGTCGTTCACCGCCGCGATCACCGCGTCGATATAGGGAAGTTCGCCCCGAAGCCCGAAATCGGCCGCAGAACTGCGCTGCAACTGTTCGGCGACATCGCCGCCGCCCACGACGACCTCCTCGACCGCACGCCCTGCGGCGCGCGCCGTGACGGCCGCCGAAACGTTGCGCAGGTTCCGGTCGAAAGCGGACCACTCGCGCAGGAAGCGGCTCCCGGCCTTTCCGCAGGCGGCGTAGTAGGCCCCGAACAGCTCCTTCTCGAAACGCCGCGACGTGTCGACCGTCTCGGCGTCCTCGCCCTCGGGATCGGCATAGGCCCTCACCACGCGGGCAACCGCCTCGGGAAGCCGCTTCGGAGCTTTCAGCTCCTCCGCCAGCTCCTCGCGCGTGAAGTTGCCCAGCGGATTGTGCGCCGAGCGCCCCGCACGCAGGGCGGCGATATTCTCACAGTCGTAGTAGCCGTACAGGAGCCGCACCTCGCGGGCGTCGCCGCGGTTCACCTCCTCCAGAATCCCGGAGACGATGGCCCGGGCGTCGAAGCCCTTGGTGTCGGCGTCGAGCGCGTACTCCTTCAGGGAGGCTACCAGACAATAATATTGGGTCGCAAACATGCCTTACGCCTTGAACAACAATTGGAACACCTTGTCGCGCAGGTACTCTGCCAACAGCGCTTCGATGTCGGCGTCGGCGAACGAAATGTAGTAGCCGCCCTCCTTGGCGCCCACCTTGAAGCCGGTCTTCACCTCCTTCGACCAGCCCACCTCGACACCGGCGGCGAGCAGCTCCTTCGCACTCTCCTCGAACGCCGCGTCGAGCTTCTTGCGCTCGCCCTCGGGCAGCAGGGCCTGCAATTCGACCTTGCCCGAATCGGAACCGTTCCAGTTTTTAGCTACGGCGACGAGCATCTCCTTGATGAACGCCGGGTCCACGACGGCCTCCTTCACGCCCCGGGCCGTAGCCTTGGCGATGATCAGCGAGGCGATCTCCGACTTGATTCTGCCGACGGCCTGCTTGCCGGCCAGCGAAATCTCGGTCATGGTGTTCTTCGAAACGTCCTCGGCCTTGGCCTCCGCCTTTTTGACGATCTCTTCGGCCTCGGCGCGGGCCTCGGCGACGATCTTTCGGGCCTCGGCCTTGGCGTCGGCCACCAGCTTGTCGGCCTCGGCGCGCCCTTTCTCCAGCCCCTCGTCGTAGAGCTTCTGCGTCAACTGTTGAAGTTTGTTTTCCATAGCGTTATTTAGTTTTGATTATTGTTTTTCGGTTTTAACGCACAAATATAAAAAAGATTATCTACAATCGGGGATACTGAACAGCAATTTATCCTATTTTGACAAATTTCCGGCACAAATGGAGCAGATGTATAACCGCAGGCCCGCCGCACCGCAATGGCGGCCGCCGCAGGCCCGGGACATGCCCCGGAACTGATCACCAAAGAGGTTGCGTTCGGCAACGGACAGATCCGCAAGGGCGGAAACACGCTGACGATAGAGGCCGTCGCCCCGGCTCCCGGATTCACGGAGTGTTTCTTCGGACTCGACAAACTGGTCCTGCATCTGCAATAAGGAGAGTCCGGCTTCGGCGCGACACGATCCGGGCCGGCCGGGAGATACAAACGCATTCCCCGGCCGGCCCGGACAAGACGGGCGAAAGACACCCGCAAAACCTTAAACCTATTGGTGCTGGGGGCGCAGAAGATCCTGCACCACCTTCACCGGAGAGAATGTCGTGACGGGAACGTCGACGAAGACCGTGTTCCACTTCGCCATCGCACCGTTCCAGAGTCCCGGAAGCTCCTGCGCGCGCAGATCGCGGCCGCCGGAGGATTTCGACGAGATGAATCCCGTCGCGGGATCGGTGTACCGGCGCAGATCGAACTTGCACCCCTTCGAATCGCGCACGCCGCAGACGAGGTCCACCGGATTGAAGTGCGTGGCCGACTGCATCAGCGGCAGGTCGTCGGGCGCGATCTGGCTCGACTCGGCGATCTGAAGCGACTCCGTGCCGTCGGGGTTCCCGACCCAGAACGGGCCGCCGCCCGGCTCGCCCTCGTTGCGGACCATGCCGCAGACGCGGATCGGACGGTCCAACACGGCGCGCAGCAGCGCCGAATCGTACTCGGCGGGGAGTTTCACGCAGAGCTGTTTTTCGATGAATTCGGCGATGGGTTCCAGCTCGGCGCCGCCCACTTCGAGGGCCTTGAGGTACTCGAAGGCGCGCCCCTGGAGGTCGAGCAGAACCCCTGCAAGCACCTTTTTATAACGGACCGTGTCCCCGCGGCGGGCATCGGTCGTCACGTTGTCGATGTTCTTGATGAAGATCAGGTCGGCGTCGATCTCGTTCAGGTTTTCGATCAGCGCCCCGTGGCCCGCGGGACGGAACAGCAGCGTGCCGTCGTCCTGCCGGAAAGGCGTGTTGTCGGGATTCACGGCGAGGGTGTCGGTCGAAGGTTTCTGCACCGAGAACGAGATCTCGTAACGGACGCCGAACCGCTTTTCATAAAAGGGGACCTTTGCGGCGAGCAGCTCCTCGAAGCCCGCGACGTGCTCGGGCGAGACGGTGAAATGGATGCGCACGACGCCTCCGGCCGCGGCGTAGGCCGCCCCTTCGACCAGGTGCTCCTCGACGGCCTTGCGCGCCCCTTCGGGATAGGCATGGAAGGTGACCAGGCCCTTGGGCTTGCGGCCGTAGTTCAGCCCGTCGCCGACGATGGCATTCACGATCGCACGGTCGTCGGCCCCGGCGGGCAGCACGGCGCGAAGTTCGGGCCAGAAGGCGAACTTCCCGATATTTTCCAGCAGCGTGTCGATGCCCTTGCCGCGTTTGCCGTCGTTGACGAACTCGAACAGCTCCTTGAACATGCGCGTGGCGGCCCCCGAAGCGGGCACGAACTTCACCACCCCCAGTCCGGCAGACTCTTTTTCATAGCGTTCCACGGCGGCATCGGCCTCCGCCGCGCCGACAACCAGCACGCCGTCGCCCGGCGATGCGGCCCGCACGACATTCAGGAAAGGGAATCCACGGCGGAAATTCTCCAACTGGGTCTCCGCCTGTTCGGGAGTGAGTCCGTGCTCCCGGATTTGCTGCAAATCTTTTTCGTCGAACATATTCTGTTATCGTTTACATGGTCACCGATTGCCAAACCTGCGGTGCCTCCGACGTTTGCGCCGGGAATCGCCGCCAAAAAAACGGATCAGCGCAAGCAAGGACAGCAGTATGCAGATCAGCCACACCATTGAGTTATTCAGGTTTGAATCTCAAAGTTAAAAATAATTTCTAACTTTGCATACCATGATTCGAGAATTTCACCAAATCAGCCTGCGCGGGCGCAACAGTTTCGGCGTCGACCAGCGGGCCGCACGCCTCGTAGAATTCGAAACGGCCGAGGATCTGCGCACGTTTTTCGCCGCGGGGATTCCCGGGCGGTGGACGGTGCTCGCCGGGGGCAACAACATCCTTTTCACCGAAGATTACGACGGCGTGCTGCTGACCCCCGTGGCCCGGCAGATCGCCCTTTTGAGCGACGACGGCGACGAAGTTCGCCTGCGCGTCGAGGCGGGCGTCGAATGGGACGACCTGGTGGAATGGGCCGTCGAACGCGGTCTGTGGGGCATCGAAAACCTCTCGCTGATCCCCGGCAAGGCGGGGTCCGCCCCGGTGCAGAACATCGGGGCCTACGGCTGCGAAGCGAAGGACGCGATCCGCCGGGTCGAGATGTACTGCGTCGAAACGGGCAACCTGCTGACGCTCGACGCCGCGCACTGCGGATTCGGCTACCGCGAAAGCGTCTTCAAGCACGACCTGAAAGGGCGCGTGATCATCACAGCCATCGAAATACGCCTCTCGCATACGCCGCGTCCGAAACTGGGCTACGGCGACGTGGAGCGCGAGGTCGAAGCCCGCGGAGGCGCCACGCTGCGCAACATCCGCGAGGCGATCTGCTCGATCCGCCGCGCGAAACTTCCCGACCCGGCCGTGCTGGGCAACGCGGGCAGCTTCTTCAAGAATCCCGTGGTCGAAGCCCCCGTCGCGGAACGGCTCCTTGCCGAATATCCCGACATGCCGCACTATGCGGCCCCCGAAGGCCGCATAAAGCTGGCCGCCGGGTGGCTGATCGACCGGGCCGGGATGAAAGGCTACCGCGAGGGAAGCGTGGGGGTTCACGAGCGGCAGGCGCTGGTGCTGGTGAACCACGGCGGCGCCACGGGCGGCGAGGTGATCGCCTTCGCCCGCACGGTGCAGGCGAAGGTCCGCGAAAAATTCGGCATCGAAATAGATACTGAAGTGAACATATTATGAATCTTTTGGACTCTTTTCAACGCTACATCGACGAGAACGACCTCGCCACGCACGACGACCGTATCCTGCTCACCGTCTCGGGCGGCGTGGACTCGATGGTCATGCTCTCGCTGTTCACCCGCTGCGGCTACCGGGTGGGCGTGGCCCACTGCAACTTCCAGCTGCGCGGCGCAGAGAGCGACGAGGACGAAGTGCTGGTGGAAGACGAGGCCAAAAAGCACGGCGCGGCGTTCTACAACAGGCGCTTCGAGACCAGGGCCGAAATGGAGCGCACGGGCGAGTCGATGGAGATGGCGGCCCGGCGGCTGCGCTACGCATGGTTCGACGCCTTGAGCCGCGAGCACGGCTACACGGCCATCGCCATCGCCCACCATGCCGACGACTCGATCGAAACTTTTTTCATCAACCTGCTGCGCGGAACCGGGCTGCGGGGGCTGACGGGAATCTCGACACAGGTCGGAAAGGTGATCCGCCCGCTGCTGTTCGCGTCGCGCAAGGAAATTCTCGAATACGCCGTCCAGAACCGCATCCCCTTCCGGGAGGATTCGTCGAACCGGTCGACCAAATACCTGCGCAACAAGATCCGGCTGGGGCTGATCCCCCGCATCCGCGAGATCAACCCCAAGTTCACCGACCTGATGCGCCGCAACATCGAACGGCTGACCGACACGCAGCTCTTCATCGAGGCGGCCGTCGCGCACATGCGCGAAGACGTCGTGACCCAGGCCGACGGGATCGCCACGATCCACGTCGAACGGATCGAGGCGGCCTATCCGCGCAATTTCGCCGTCTACGAACTGCTCAGTTCGCAGTACGGCTTCAAGGGCGACGTCTGCGACGCGCTCTGCCGCGCGCTGAGCGAGGCGGCGACGGGCCGGCGGTTCTACGCCAGGGAGTACGTCGCCACGGTCGACCGCGGACGGATCCTCGTCGAACGCATCGCCCCCGGCGACGCCTGCGAAGTGACCGTCGAGCAGGGCGCCCAGCGCAGTTACTGCGGCAACATGGTGCTCTATTTCGAGGCGTGCGACATCGACGACATCCGCGCTTACGACGTGCCGGAGCAGGTGGCGCTGCTCGACGCCGACCTGCTGCGCTATCCGCTGCGGCTGCGCCGCTGGCGCGAGGGCGACACCTTCATTCCCTTCGGTATGGAGGGGCGCAAGAAGGTGAGCGACTACCTGATCGACCGCAAGGGCGACATCGTCGCCAAAGATCTCTACGGAACTTCGCTCGAACAGCAACTCGAAAAACTGTTGTAAGGGCGATGATCTACTTCGCCTCGGATATTCATCTGGGTGCCGGCGATCCGGCGACGGCGCGGTGCACCGAGCGTCGGTTCACGGCGTGGCTCGACGCCGTTTCCCGCGATGCCGAGGCGATCTACCTGCTCGGGGACTTGTTCGATTTCTGGTTCGAATACCGGCGGGTCGTGCCGCAGGGGTTCGTCCGCACGCTGGGCAAACTGGCCGAACTGACCGACCGCGGCGTGCGCGTGGTCTTCTTCACCGGCAACCACGACATGTGGGTGGGCGACTACCTGCACCGCGAATGCGGCGTGGAGATCCATACCGAGCCGCAGGTAGTGACGCTCGCCGGCAAGCGGCTCTTTCTGGCGCACGGCGACAATATCAACGTCGGCCACCTGCCGTGGCTCTGCTTCATGAATCGTGTTTTCCGGTCACGGCCGCTGCGCTGGCTCTTTTCGTGGGGCGTGCATCCCGACTGGGCGGTGAAGTTCGGCCGCTGGTGGAGCGGTCGTTCGCGCAAGTCGCATGGCGGCGAGTCCGACCGGAGCGTGACCGAACCGTTGATCGCCTATGCCCGCGACCGGCAGCGGATCGATCGGGTCGACTACTATATCTTCGGCCACATGCACTACGCGCGCGACTATGCGGCCGACGGCCTGCGGGTCGTGCTGCTCGGGGCGTGGGACGCTCCGGCCTGTGCCGTGCTGGACGATGCCGGAAAGCTGGAACTCAAACGACTGTGACGCTATGAAAC
>OGGC01001204.1_pt1 | contig 18250 bp, 10 predicted proteins | sample 1571181 | NCBI WGS metagenome assembly OGGC01 (sample SAMEA2581930, study PRJEB24529) | metagenome | biome: Human gut stool | place: China | collected 2011 | reverse complement strand
GAATTTCCGCCTGATACATCTCCGTACCATTTACCTGATTGACTCCCATTCCATCCCCGATGAAATAGAATACGTACTTTGCCTGCCCGTTGGCTACAACGGAGATAAAGACAAAGAACAATGTGTAGATTAACTTTTTCATTCTCTAGTATATTTATTTTTAGATTATTTGTCTACAAAGGTAGAAAAAAAAGAAGAAATTATCCGGATGCCATATTACAAATTCATCACATATTGCTCAAACCTGTCCTTATCACCGGCAGCCTTGTTACGCATCCGGCTACGATAATTATAGATAGTCGCCAAAGAGTAGCCCAGAAAATGGGCTATCTTGTTACTATCTATCACTCCCAGGCGAATAAGGGCAAAAATGCGGAGTTCCGTTGTCAGCAGTTCATCGGATTTCGGGTATATGCGCCCTTCTTCTACCAGCAGTTCATTAAAGGCGGTAATAAAGTTCGGGAACAGTTTCAGGAAAGACTTATCAAACTCATTATAGAATTCATTCCGCTCGTCACGGATAAACTGCTCGGACTTGATGGCTTTGAACAAGTCTTCAATACGTGACGCCATAGCCAGCTTCGCCAGTGAACGACGGTAAGTTTCCAGCTTATCCAGATAGTTGACGCATCTGTCCAGATAGCGGGCGATATACACCTCTTTAATTTTCCCCGTCTGTTCCAGTTCTTTGTTTACTGCCTGCATTTGTTTGTTCGCCAAGCTTAAGTCACGCCGCATGGCAGACAGTTTCTTCATCCAACGATACAAATAGAAAACAGCAATAAGGAGAAAGAAAGACAACAGACTGACGCTGACAAGCATTGCCTGTGAAACCACACGTTCTTTTTCTTCCTTCAGTTTATAAGCCTTGTCGATAATAGGAAAGAACTCCGTCACCTCAATAAAACGCAGGCGGGCATTGCAAGCTACGGCGTCTTCCATCGAACAGCTCAGATATTTGTAAGCGCGGTCTACATCGCCCAGTTCATACATCAAGTGTGCCAGTTTCTGCAATGAAGCATATTCCCTGACCGAAGATTCCAAATCGGCAATAGCTGTCAATATCAGATAATATACTTCTTTTTCCATATCGCCTTTCATGCCATATGCTTCGGACAGCGTATAGTAGATATAGACTTTCTGACGTTCGTCAACCGCATCCTTCAACGCGTCGCTGAGCATCACCAAAGCTGTATCAGCCTTACCTGTAACGATACATTTCTCAGCCAGTACAATCGTACGGTTTATTTCGGGCGGCATTATACCAATGATAGAGTCCCTGTATAAATCTGTCTTTGTCAGGTATTTCTTCTTTTCCTCTTTATTAGTGGTATAGTCTGCAAGCCAACCATAACAGGCACGATAAGTCTGATAATAGGATAGTAATGTTTGTTTGTCCAGCTTCTCCGAATTTATGCTCTCCAGTTCTTTCATGGCTTCAATATACATTCCCATCACTCCCAATACTGTTGCACGGTCAATTATTATCTCATCTGCCAATTCCGGACGGGTCAGTTGGGGGAGAAGCTGTTGTCTCCTGTTTATATAATAAAGTGCAGAATCTGCCTGATAATGAAGATAAGCATCGAACAAAGAACCATACAAGCGATATTTATCAGCAGGAGCAACCGAATGAGCGAGCTGCATTTTCAGCGCATCAATAGCTTTCTCTTTCTGAACCTGAAAAGTCTCTTTCTTATTTATAATATCATCCAGTCTTTTAAGGACTGCCGCATTATCATCCGTCTGTGTCGCAAACAGTAAAGTCGGACAAACTAAAAGAAAAGCTAAGATATAGGCTATATTTCTCATAGGTTACTTTTTAAAGATGTCACAAATATAATGAATATAGTAATGATTATGAAACAGACGGTCAAAATAATTTTAATTCCTACTTGTATTTTCTCATAGTCTTTTCACAAGCAATGCATTCATTTTCAACAAAATGAGCATCACAAGTATTTATATTTATATTCTAGTCCCCAAATGCTTTCCCCTATCCCCCTACATTTGCAACATCGGTTCGCCGAGCAAACATTTAAAATCTATGTTACCATGAAAAAGAATTTTCTATTTGTAATCTTACTTGTACTACTATTTGGTTGCAGCCCGGTATATGCCGCAACTGTCATAAAAAAAGTAGTCCCTGCTTTTTGGTGGGCAGGTATGAAAAATCCGGAGTTGCAGGTTTTGCTATATGGAGAACATATAGCATTTGCAGAAGTCAGTATCTCTTCCGAAGACATCACCTTGCAAGAGGTTGTCAAGCTAGAAAATCCAAATTATCTGATTGTCTATCTGAATATCTCGGAAGCAGCCCCGCAGACATTCAACATGATTCTGAAACAAGGTAAAAAACAGACTGTAATTCCTTATGAACTCAAAGAAAGAAAGCCGGATTCTTCTCAGATAGAAGGTTTCAACTCTAGCGATGTGCTTTATCTCATTATGCCGGATCGTTTTGCTAACGGTGATTCTTCTAATGATATAATTTCCGGAATGTTGGAAGCCAGAGTAGACCGTAACGACTCCTTCGCCCGCCATGGCGGTGATTTCAAAGGGATAGAAAAGCATCTGGATTATATCGCGGACTTAGGTGTGACGAGCATATGGCTGAATCCGATTCAGGAGAATGACATGAAGGAAGGCTCTTACCACGGTTATGCCATCACTGATTATTATCAGGCAGACCGCCGCTTTGGGAATAATGAAGAATTCCGGAACCTTGTAGACCAGGCACATGCCAAAGGGATGAAAGTAGTCATGGATATGATTTTCAACCACTGCGGTAGTGAAAACTATCTATATAAGGATATGCCATCCAAAGACTGGTTCAACTTCAAAGGCAACTATGTGCAGACAAGTTTTAAGACTGCCACCCAACTAGACCCGTATGCTTCTGATTACGAAAAGAAAATAGCAGTTGACGGTTGGTTCAGCCAGGTTATGCCGGATTTCAACCAACGGAACCGCCATGTAGCTACTTATCTGATTCAGAGCAGTATCTGGTGGATAGAGTATGCCGGTATTAACGGAATCCGCCAAGATACGCACCCTTATGCAGACTTTGACATGATGGCTCATTGGTGCAAGGCAGTGAACGAAGAATATCCCAAATTCAATATTGTAGGCGAAACCTGGTTAGGCAGCAATGTACTTATCTCTTATTGGCAAAAAGACAGCAAACTGACCTATCCTAAAAACACCTACCTGCCCACTGTCATGGACTTCCCATTGATGGAACATATGAACAGGGCTTTTGATGAAGAAACAACCGACTGGAACGGCGGACTGTGCCGGCTTTACGAATACCTGTCGCAAGATATCGTCTTTGCTGACCCGATGAATCTATTGACTTTCCTGGATAATCACGACACTTCCCGTTTTTATCGTTCGGAAGCGGATACTAAAAACCTAAACCGATACAAACAAGCATTAGTGTTCCTTCTGACAACACGCGGAATTCCACAAATATATTACGGGACAGAGATCCTGATGGCTGCCGATAAAGCCAACGGTGACGGAGCACTTCGCTGTGACTTCCCGGGCGGCTGGCAAAATGATACTCATAATTACTTCGATGCGGCAAACCGCACTCCGCTACAAAATGAAGCTTTCTCTTATCTGAAGAAACTGCTCCAATGGAGAAAAGGAAACGAAGTCATAGCCAAAGGAAAACTGAAACACTTCGCACCGAGTAAAGGCATCTATGCGTACGAAAGGAAACAGGGTGATAAATCAGTCGTTGTTCTCCTGAATGGAACAGACCGGGAACAGACTATCAGTTTGGATACTTACCGGGAAATACTGCCTGATACTTCTGCATACAATGTATTGGAAGATAAAAAAGTAGAATTAGGAAAGGATTTAACACTTCCGAGCCGTGGGATATACCTTTTATCCTTTTAAAGAAGTTCACTACGACTTATATTTATCCGAAGTACCCAAGCAGTTATTTAGCTATAAATCAAAATAATAAAGTTTATACTAACTTGTATTTTTATTCTAATTGGAAAACTCAGTTCAGACGGTCGCTACATTTGCAATATCCGAAACAAAAGGAATAAAAACATAGGTTAGCTCACAATTTAATACCATAAAAATAAAATGAAAAAGAATCTTTTGCTTATCGCATTTCTCTGTATCTCGTTTATAGCGAATGCACAACAGAAACTCACTTCGCCGGATGGAAATCTAGTAATGACCTTCCAGGTTAACAAAGAAGGTGCTCCAACGTACGACTTGATTTATAAAGGCAAAACGGTTATCAAACCAAGTACCCTGGGACTGGAATTAAAGAAAGAAGATAATACCCGCACAGATTTCGACTGGGTAGACCGCCGGGATCTGACAAAACTTGATTCAAAGACTAATCTTTATAACGGATTCGAAGTGAAAGACGTCAAGACTTCCACATTCAACGAAACTTGGCAACCGGTATGGGGAGAAGAAAAAGAAATCCACAATCATTATAACGAACTGGCAGCCACGCTGTATCAGCCCATGAACGACCGTTCTATCCTTATCCGTTTCCGGTTGTTCAACGATGGTTTAGGATTCCGCTACGAATTCCCGCAGCAGAAATCTCTGAACTACTTCATCATCAAAGAAGAACATTCCCAGTTTGCAATGGCAGGCGACCACATCGCTTACTGGATACCGGGCGACTATGACACTCAGGAATATGATTACACAATCTCCCGCCTGTCAGAAATCAGAGGTTTGATGAAAGAAGCCATTACTCCGAACTCTTCTCAGACTCCTTTCTCACAGACAGGCGTACAGACTGCACTGATGATGAAAACGGATGACGGTTTATATATCAATCTTCACGAAGCTGCTCTCATCGATTACTCATGTATGCACCTGAATCTGGACGACAAAAATATGGTATTCGAATCCTGGCTGACTCCGGATGCTAAAGGAGACAAAGGTTATCTGCAAACTCCCTGTAATACTCCGTGGCGTACCGTTATCGTCAGCGATGATGCCCGCAATATTCTTGCATCCCGCATCACTCTGAACCTGAATGAGCCATGCAAAATCGCAGATGCCGCTTCATGGGTGAAGCCTGTGAAATATATCGGCGTATGGTGGGATATGATTACCGGAAAAGGTTCATGGGCTTATACCGACGAACTGACCAGCGTAAAACTGGGAGAAACGGATTACTCTAAAACCAAACCGAACGGCAAACATTCTGCCAACACTGCCAACGTGAAACGCTATATTGACTTCGCCGCAGCAAACGGGTTCGACGCTGTATTGGTAGAAGGCTGGAATGAAGGTTGGGAAGACTGGTTCGGCAATAGCAAGGACTATGTATTCGACTTCGTCACTCCGTATCCGGATTTCGATGTAAAAGAAGTACATCGTTACGCAGCGAGCAAAGGTATCAAGATGATGATGCACCACGAAACTTCCGCATCTGTCCGCAACTACGAACGCCATATGGACAAGGCTTACCAGTTTATGGTAGACAACGGTTACAATTCTGTAAAGAGCGGTTATGTAGGCAATATCATTCCGCGCGGCGAACACCACTACGGACAATGGATGAACAACCACTACCTGTATGCAGTGACGAAAGCAGCCGACTACAAAATCATGGTAAATGCTCACGAAGCAACCCGCCCGACAGGTATCTGCCGCACGTATCCTAACTTAATCGGCAACGAATCCGCACGCGGAACCGAATACGAATCATTCGGCGGAAACAAAGTATATCACACAACTATACTTCCTTTCACCCGTTTGGTCGGCGGCCCGATGGATTACACTCCGGGTATCTTCGAAACTCATTGTAACAAGATGAATCCTGCAAACAATTCACAGGTACGTTCTACCATCGCCCGCCAGTTAGCCTTGTACGTGACCATGTACAGCCCGCTGCAAATGGCTGCCGATATTCCTGAAAACTACGAACGTTTCATGGATGCTTTCCAATTCATCAAAGACGTGGCAATCGACTGGGACGAAACAAACTATCTGGAAGCAGAACCGGGAGAATATATCACTATCGCCCGTAAGGCAAAAGGTACAGGCGACTGGTATGTAGGTTGTACAGCCGGTGAGAACGGTCATACTTCCAAACTGGTATTCGACTTCCTCACACCGGGAAAACAATACATTGCCACTGTTTATGCGGATGCTAAAGATGCCGACTGGAAAGAAAATCCGCAAGCTTATACCATCAAAAAAGGTATCCTGACAAACAAAAGCAAACTGAACTTGCGCGCTGCCAACGGTGGCGGTTATGCCATCAGTATCAAGGAAGTAAAGGATAAAGCGGAAGTAAAAGGACTAAAGAAATTTTAGGGAATAAGATTGGGAGAATATAGTTTTCAGTAGGTATTTTTTAGAGAGATATATTTGATTTTGATAAAATAACTTTAAATTAGAGACATGAAAAAGAGCTTAAGACTAAAAGCCCTGCTCACATTATTGGTGGGACTCTTCCTTTCCATTGGAGCATTTGCTCAGCAAATAGCTGTCAAGGGGCATGTGAAAGACACAACGGGTGAGCCTGTCATCGGTGCTAACGTACTGGTGAAAGGTACAACCAATGGAACAATAACTGATTTCGATGGTAACTTTATGTTGAATGTACCGAAAGATGCCATTCTTTCCGTTTCATTCGTCGGCTATAAATCAGCAGAAGTGAAAGCGGCTTCTACTGTAATGGTTACATTGGAAGATGATTCTCAAGTACTGGACGCAGTAGTCGTTATCGGCTACGGCTCGGTGAAAAAGAACGATATGACCGGTTCGGTTACGGCCATCAAACCGGACAAACTAAACAAAGGTTTGATTACCAACGCACAGGATATGATGACTGGTAAGATTGCCGGTGTAAGCGTTATCAGCAAAGGCGGAGCTCCGGGCGAGGGCGCAACGATTCGTATTCGTGGCGGTTCTTCACTGACTGCAGAAAACGACCCGCTGATTGTAATCGACGGTCTGGCAATGGATAATAAGGGAGTGAAAGGTTTGGCCAATCCTCTGTCTATGGTCAATCCGAATGATATTGAAAGCTTTACCGTATTAAAAGATGCTTCGGCTACCGCCATCTACGGTTCGCGTGCTTCTAATGGCGTTATCATCATTACAACGAAGAAAGGTCAGGCAGGCGCACGTCCTACCATTTCTTATGACGGCAATGTATCTGTCAGCACTGTAAAATCTACCGTCGACGTAATGGACGGAGACCAGTTCCGTTCTTTCATCAAAGACATTTGGGGAGAAGACAGCGAAGCTTATAGCAAATTAGGAAATGCCAACACCGACTGGCAGAAAGAAATATTCCGCCCAGCCGTAAGTACAGACCATAACCTCACCATTTCCGGTGGATTGAAGAATATGCCTTACCGTGTATCGTTCGGTTATACCAACCAGAACGGTATTGTGAAAACATCCAAGTTCGAACGTTATACGGCTTCTGTCAGCTTGGCTCCTTCTTTCTTTGAAGACCATCTGAAAATAAACGCCAACCTGAAAGGTATGATTGCCAAGAACCGCTACGCTGACGGTGGTGCGGTAGGTTCTGCGGTCAGCTTTGACCCCACACAGTCCGTCCGCTCCGACGATCCTTACCATCAATATTATTTCGACGGATATTTCCAATGGAATACGGACGCTTCTTCTTTGAATGACGACACATGGAAACGTACTTTCAACGGCAATGCTCCGGGTAATCCGGTTGCCTTGTTGGAAGAAAAGGACGACCGTGCCATCTCCAAATCTTTAATCGGTAATCTGGAACTGGATTATAAGTTTCATTTCTTGCCGGACTTGCACGCACACGTGAACGGTGGCATGGACCTCTCTACGGGTAAGCAATATACGGATGTCTCTCCCTATTCTTCGACCAACAACTATTATGGCAGCTATGGCTGGGAACAGAAAGACAAGTACAACCTCTCTTTGAATGCTTACCTGCAATACAGCAAAGATTTTACTGACAAACATCGTTTCGATGTAATGGCAGGCTATGAATGGCAGCACTTCCATGATACGTCCGACCAGGAATATTGGGGACTCTATCCGCTGTCGAACAACGTGGTAGAGAACAGAGGTCAGCGTTACAACAATACCTCAAGTGGTTCGGCTACGGAAAGTTATCTTGTATCTTTCTTCGGTCGTGTCAATTACACACTGCTGGACCGTTACCTGTTTACGGCAACCGTACGCCAGGATGGTTCTTCCCGTTTCCACAAAAACAACCGTTGGGGATTGTTCCCGTCTTTTGCCTTGGGATGGAAGTTGAAAGAAGAAGCTTTCCTGAAAGATGTTGATGTACTTTCGGATTTAAAACTTCGTCTTGGCTATGGTATTACCGGTCAGCAGAATATCAATTCGGGCGACTATCCGTACCTGGCTGTTTATGAGACAAACAAAGACGGGTCTTACTATCCTATCCTGGGAGAGGGAATCACTTACCGCCCGAATGCATACAACCCGGACTTGAAATGGGAAAAGACGACCACTTATAATGTAGGTCTGGACTTCGGATTCCTGAACAACCGCATCAACGGTGCTGTGGATTATTACTATCGTAAGACCACCGATTTGCTGAACAGCGTATTCGTTTCTGCCGGAACGAACTTCAAAAACAAGGTATTGTCCAACGTCGGTTCATTAGAAAATTCAGGTATCGAATTCTCCATTAATTCAAAACCGGTTGTAACTACCGACTGGACATGGGATCTTGGCTTCAATATCACTTACAACAAAAACGAAATCACCAAATTAACTACCGGAGATAGCGAAAATTATTATGTTGCTGCCGGAGACAATATCGGTGGCGGACGTGATATGAAAGCAATGGCGCACGCCGTAGGACATCCGGCTTCTTCCTTCTATGTTTACCAGCAAGTGTATGACGAGAATGGAAAGCCTATAGAGAACGAATTTGTAGACCGCAACGGAGACGGAACGATTAACGGTGACGACCGCTACTTCTACAAAAAGCCGACAGCCGACGTACTTATGGGACTTACTTCCCGTCTTTCATACAAGTCATGGGATTTCAGTTTCTCACTGCGCGCCAGCCTGAACAACTATGTGTATAACTCTGTCGAAGCAGGCGGTTCCGACTGCAACCCGACCTCTGTCTATTCATTCGGCGCACTCAACAACCGCCCGTTGATGGGAGTGGCAAACAATATCCAAAGCAAGAACGACAACACCTTACTGTCCGATTACTTCGTACAGAATGCCTCCTTCATGAAATGTGACAATATCACTTTGGGATATTCGTTCAAAAAGCTGTTTGGCGCTCCGATTGGCGGACGCGTATATGCAGCCGTACAGAACGTATTCACTATCACCAAATACAAAGGACTTGACCCTGAAGTAGAAAAGGGATTGGATAACAATATTTATCCGCGTCCTCTGACTACATTAATCGGTTTAAGCCTTAATTTCTAAACCTACTAAAAATACCAATTATGAAATTCAGATATATAAAATCAATCCTATCGGCTGCCTCACTATTACTGGCAGTCAGCGTGACTTCATGTATCGGTGACCTGGATGCGACTCCTATCGACCCGAATATAGTGATGACATTTGACCAGGCGAGCGTTTTTAACAAGATATATGGAACCCTCGGACTGACAGGTCAGAAAGGCCCCGACGGAAGCGGTGACTTGGACGACATCGACGAAGGTACTTCCTCTTTCTACCGTATGACTTGGTGTGCCAACCAATTGATGACAGATGAAGCGATTGTCAATTCATGGAACGATGCCGGTGTCGCTACTATTGCCGATTGCAGTTGGAGTTCTTCCAATGAAATCGTGACAGGACTCTATTACCGTCTGACATTTGACATCACATTGTGCAACTACTTCCTGGAACAAACGGAAGGACTGACAGATGATGAAACGACACGCCAACGTGCAGAAGTACGTTTTATCCGTGCTTTGAATAACTATTACCTGATGGATATGTTCGGCAATCCGCCTTATTGCGATAAAGTATCGACAGAGAAGCCTCAGCAAATACAACGTGCGGATCTTTTCGCGAAGATTGAAGAAGAGTTGAAAGAAATCGGTGACGACGCTACCGCCACACTGGCACAGCCGCTTCAAACGACTTACGGCCGTGTAGACCGTGTTGCCGCCTGGTTATTGCTGGCACGTATGTATCTCAACGCAGAAGTCTATACCGGCACGCCTCAATGGGGAAAAGCCAAGGAATATGCCCAAAAAGTGATTGGTTCCGGCTATAAACTGGCTCCCGTCTACAAACACCTGTTCATGGCAGATAATGATGGCAGCAATGTCAACAAGGCAAGACAGGAAGTGATACTTCCCATTTTGCAGGATGGTGTGAGAACCAAGAGTTGGGGTGGTTCGCTGTTCTTGATTGCAGGTACGCACAAAAGTGACACAGGCATGAATCCCTGGGGAAGTAAGCAAGGATGGGGCGGCCCGCATTGTCGTCAGGCAATGGTAGCCAAATTCTTCCCGAACGTAAATGATGCTCCTTCCGTATTGGAAGACCAGATGGTAGTGGCAGCAAAAGATGACCGTGCCTTGATGTGCGGAGTGCAGAGAAGTACGCCGACAGGAGACAATATGAGCTTTACGGACGGATTCGCATGTGCCAAATTCTCGAACATCCGTGCAGACAACGGACTGACAAGCGATACGGATAATCCTGATATGGATATACCTCTTCTTCGTATGGCAGAAGCTTATCTGATTGTAGCAGAAGCCAGTATCCGTGCCAACAATGGTGTTTCTACTCAGGAGACCATAGACGCTATGCATGAAATCCGTAAGCGTGCGAACGCCGCCGAATCTGATTCATATACATTGACGGACATCCGTGACGAATGGGCACGTGAGTTCTGGTTTGAAGGTCGCCGCCGCATTGACTTGATTCGTTTCGGCGATTTCGGCGGACACACCGACTATAACTGGGATTGGAAAGGTGGAGAAAAACAAGGTACTGAAATAAAAGAGTTCCGCAACATTTATCCTATTCCTGCCAATGATATCAATGCGAATACAAATCTGGATCAGAATCCCGAGTATTAAATCAGACCGAAGTTATACTTTTAAATAAACAGAGTAATATGAAAAAAATAAATATATTGACGTCCATACTAGTAGCGACAGCCCTGCTGACCGCCTGCGAGGATGACAGGGACTCAAATCCTACCATACAGGAACCTACTACTTTTGTATTGAACACCCCTGCCAATGCAACGTACAACGTCTATGACCTAAATCAATCCAAGAATATCGAGTTGACTTGTACGCAACCGGACTATGGCTACCCTGCCGTAGTGACTTACACCATGCAAGCGGATTTAACAGACAAATGGACTGATGAAACGGAAACGGCAAACGCCTCTTATCTGACACTACCTTCCATATCTACATCAGCCAAAGTGGATGCCAACACACAGGAATTGAATAAGGCAATCGTAAAACTTGCCGGCTGGACATCGGAGAATGATTATGACGGCGAACCGATGAGTGTATTTGTACGTTTGTACGCACATATCGGAGATAAAGGGTATCCTATACATTCCAATTCGATTGAATTGAAAGTTATACCTTATTATATGGATATATCTGATGCCGTTCCTGCCACTTATTATTTACTGGGCGATTTCATCGGTGAAGTTCCCTGGGGAAATCCGACAATGGCAGCAGGTACCGCTTATTTCCCGATGTCACTGGTAAAAGGATATGCGTATGATGCCAATACTGGTAAAGGAGAATTTACCTACACAGGATATATCCCAGCAGATAAAGGATTTAAGGTAGTGGCTACTCCCGGTGCATGGGACGACCAATGGGGAAATGCTGACAGCGAAGGATTCACCAATTTGGTAAATGACAAGAACTCTCAAAATATTAAAGTGAATGCGGCCGGCTGGTACACACTTCATCTCAATACGCTTGAAAATAAACTGACAATGAAAGCTACTACTTTTGAAACTCAACCGACAGAATATGATGCCGTCACATTGATTTATGGTTCGGAATCTGTAAACATGACCAAAGTTACCATGGAGCATTCACATGTATGGTATGCCGACATAACAATCGCGGCAAGCTGCAAAGCCAAATTTACTTCCGGCGACAAGACTTGGGGTGGAGAGGTATTCCCATTCGGCTCATTTGTTGATGGAGCTACCATCAGTTGCAAACCGGGTGATTATACTGTACTGTTCAACGAACTGGACGAGTGCTATTACTTCAAAGCAAAATAGATTAATCTTAAATGCAGATAGATATGAAAAAATTATCAATATATATAACCGTGTTACTGGCTGCCGCACTAACAGCCTGCAACGAAGATTTTAATGAAGGGGTAGCTTCCCCACAGTCTTACGGACAGGAAGAAGCTGCCGGCAAAATAACTTTTACAGCTACAGGTGTAGCCCCGATTAATATTGGAAATGTCGAGGAAGAATCCGTAGCGGTTGCCGTATTTACAGCTCCTGCCGTTGAAGAAGAAGCCACTTTATCCTATAAAATGAAGTTAGATAATAAAGTGACTTTAATTGTAGACGACAAAGGATACGTAGCAACGGAAGATTTGCAGAATGCAGTGGCGCAAATATATGGTATCCGTCCGGTAGAACGTACCATGAATGCAGTATTAACGTCATACGTGGCTGTCGGAAAGACAGTATATGCGGCACCGGCTGAAAGCTATGAGTTGAAAGTTACTCCGGAAGCACCGGTTATTGAAAGCGCTTATTATATTAATGGCTCTCTGACTTGGGAACAGAATGTAGCATTTGTTAATACAAGTGGTGATCCTTATACCAATTCAGTCTTTACAACAACAGTTCCTGCTCTGGTTACAGATAACACCGGTGCCAAAGATGCCTATTTCCTGATTAAATCCAACTCAGGCAAATCACTTGGTGCGGTTGATGCTGACAACGATGCTCCAGAAGGTAATCTCATTTTATCAGAAACAGCAAATCCTATCAAAATATCCGGTGGTGATTATAAATCAGTTAGAATCTCTATCAACATGATGGAAGGCACTTACAAGATTGAGAAAACAATGGATGCACCTCATTTATGGATACCAGGAAATCATCAGGAATGGAAGCCTTCACAAGCACCGACTTTATATAAGCCAGAAGGAAACAATGCTTATTGGGGAATGTCGGAATTGAACGGTGGCTTTAAGTTTACCGCACAGCCCTATTGGCCGGATAGTTCGAATGGCGGACTTGATTATGGATATGACTATTTTACCTCGAAAGAAGGTATGACAAATGATGGTGGAAACTTATCTTTACCACAGGGTATTTATTACATTGTAGTCAATTTGGACGACAAGTACGTCTCTGCAACAGAAATAACATCTATGGATATTATAGGTACAGCCACAGGAGGATGGGAAAACGGCAAAGAATTAACTTATGATGCAACAGAAAAATGCTGGACTGCAAAGACTGAAATGGCAGTGGGTGAATTTAAACTCCGCGTCAATTCCAGTTGGGACTCCGGTGTTAGTTTCGGGGGAACATTAGATACACCCAGTCCTTTTGCTGGAGATAATATTTCAATGGACGCAACCGGTAACTATACCATCAAATTCTATCTGAACGGTAGACTAGTCCTCATCAAAGAATAATAAATGGAAAATACATTATGAAAAAAGATATAAAACATATATTCTGGATGCTGCTCTGTCTATTCACGATAGTAGCATGTTCCGACGAAAACCATGAGATGTTAATCACCGGTCCGGAAATCCCCGAACTGGATCACGAGCCGTCTATCGAAGAATTGGTAGAAGGAATCAATAATTACCCCACTAAATTCAAGGGCGACAAGCAAGGTAAAATCTGGTATAAAGCAGCAGCCGGCGACGACTTGTACGGCTATGAAGGTGATGTATATGTTCACATCGGTATCAATGACTGGATGTATGTTCCTACGGAATGGGGGGTAAATGAAGATAAATACAAGGCAGAGAAAGTGGCGGATAATATTTGGTGCTTTACACTTGCCCCGACAGTACGCGAATGGTTTGGCGCGGAAAATGCAGCAAACATTCAAAATGTCTGCATCCTCTTCCGCAATGATGAAGCGTTGACTGACGAAAAGAAAACCAGCGACTTTTTTATCACAGTAACAGGAGACAAGACTTTCACACCGGCTCCGGTAGAGATAGCTGCCTGCCCGGTAGAAGAAGCGGGTATCCATCCATCGGCTGACGGAACGTCTGTGACTTTCGCACTATACGATTTGGATACGGATAACAATTACAAGGATTATGCTTGTCTCATTGGCGACTTCAATGATTGGGAACTTAGTACTGAATATCAGATGAAGCGTGATAACGACAAACACTTCTGGTGGTACACCGTTACGGGCATCGACCCCGCCAAAGAGTATGGTTTCCAATATTACATGGGGAGTGAAAAAGACGGCAATGTTCGTATTGGCGACCCCTATTGTGAAAAAGTGCTGGATGGCTCGAACGATAAATATCTTGTAGAACAAGGAGTTTATCCGGCTAGTGCCATACAGTATCCGAATGGAAAGACGACAGGCATTGTCTCCGTATTCCAAACAAAACCGGCATCCTACAATTGGCAAGTATCCGATTTCAAGATTGATAATCCTGACAATATGGTAATCTATGAGTTACTGTTCCGTGACTTCACACAAACGGGTTCCGAACTTGCTACAGGTACAATCAAAGAGGCTACTAAACATTTGGACTACATCAAGAGTCTGGGAGTGAATGCGATTGAACTGATGCCTATACAAGAATTCGACGGGAATAATAGCTGGGGATACAATCCATGTTATTATTTTGCAATGGACAAAGCATATGGAACGAAAGAGGAATATAAGCAATTCATTGATGAATGTCATAAACAAGGCATTGCAGTATTACTGGATGTAGTCTACAACCATGCTACTGGCAGTCATCCATTTGCTAAACTTTATTGGAATTCGAAAGAAAGCAAGACAGCCAAGAATAATCCGTGGTTCAATGTCGATGCTCCGCATCCATTCAGCGTATTCCATGACTTCAATCACGAATCGCCGCTTGTACGTGAATTTGTAAAACGTAACTTGAAGTTCTTGTTGGAAGAGTATAAGTTTGACGGTTTCCGTTTTGACTTAACCAAAGGATTTACTCAAAACAAGAGCAATGAATCAACGGCAAGCAACAAAGATGACTCCCGTATTGTTATCTTGAAAGATTACTATAAAACAGTGAATACGACCAATCCTAATGCAGTGATGATTCTCGAACACTTCTGCAATTTGGATGAAGAGTCAGAATTGGCTAAAGCAGGGATGAAACTATGGCATAATATGAATGAAAGCTATTGCCAATCCGGAATGGGAGAATCAAGCAATTCTGATTTTTCATACATGCGAAATAGCGGAATGCCTGCTGAAGGATGGGTTAATTTCATGGAAAGCCATGATGAAGAAAGAGTTGCATACAAGCAAACTGCTTTTGGCAATCTTCAAAATGCAAGTCTTGATATCCGCATGAAACAACTGGGAACAAATGCAGCCTTCTTCCTGACCGTTCCAGGACCGAAAATGATTTGGCAGTTTGGCGAACTAGGATATGATTATTCCATAATGTATAAGTACGATGGAACAATGGGAACTGAAAAGAATACTGATGCCAAGCCTGTGAAATGGGATTATCTTACTGACCAATATCGGAAAGGATTATACGACACTTATAGCACTTTGCTGAAATTACGCAATGATAATCCGGACTTATTCAGCGACAACGCATTCAAAGACTGGAAAGTAAGTGTTTCCGATTGGGATAAAGGTCGTTATCTAAGATTGGAATCCACTACAAAGAAACTGGTTGTAGTAGGCAATTTCAAGAATGAACAGATTAATACAGGTGTGTACTTTGGTAACACGGGAGATTGGTATGAATTGAATGGTGAAACATTGAATGTGACTAACAGTTCTGAACAGCCTGTTGTTATACCTGCTAATAGCTTCAAGTTATACACCAACTTTCCAGTAAACAATTGATTGAACGGTTGTAATCAGAGTTATCATAGAAAACAACCCATAATAATGTAATAAATCCCTGTTCCACAATGTTGGAGCAGGGATTTATTGCTTTAATTATTTCTTATCGGTAGAGATTTTTCTCTTCAAGCATGAGCTCTTTTTCAATCCTTTTAAGCGAGCTAGTTGTTTCATGCCTTGAAACTGTTTGTTTCTCACCGAGAAACGAAGTGTTTCACACCGAGAAACCATTCCGTTTCACACCGGGAAACTTTTTGTTTCAAACCGGGATGAAACTATCCGCCTCAAACCTGCGTCTCTCCTTCTATATATTCTTCAAGAAAAAGGTTCTCGCCGTCGAATACGGCATAAGAAAAGAAATTAATCCAGTCTCCAAGTATCAGCACACGTGAAGTGACACTTAGCATCAAATCAAGTTCAATGTGGCGATGTCCGTAAATAAAGAAGTTTATATTGGGATGACTTTTCAAATACTCTTTTGTATATAGTACCAGATGCTCCTGATTTTCCCCCATATAATCCGGTTCCTTTCCGTCAGTCCGTTTCTGCCTGCTGCGTTTCGCCCATGATAAACCAAGTTCCACGCTCCATCGGGGATGAATAGCGGAAAACAACGTTTGTAATGTTTTGCTGTGAAACATGGAACGAAGCAGTTTGAACTTCTTGTCCGGGTCGCCCAGTCCGTCACCATGAGCAAGATAGAACTCTTTTCCGTATATTTCGGTAGTCAGCGGTTCACGGTGCATAATGACACCACATTCTTTGGTGAGATAATCCCCACACCATATATCATGGTTGCCAATAAAGAAATGCACTTCCACTCCCATATCCGTCAGTTCGGAGATTTTTCCCAAGAAACGGGTATATCCTTTGGGGACGACCAGCCGGAATTCATACCAGAAATCAAACATATCTCCCAACAGATAAACAGCAGAAGCCTTGTGCTTTATACTATCAAGGAAGTTCACCAAACGCCGTTCCTGCGTGCGTCCATGCTCAATAGCACGGGACCCAAGATGCGCATCGGAAAGGAAATAAACGTTCTTCATGAGTTTTGAGTTGTTAGTTATAAGAGATTGATTATGAGGTTATCACTCGTAACTAGAGAAAACCGAGTTCGAGTTTCGCTTCCTCACTCATCATATCTTTGTCCCATTCCGGTTCAAACACCAGATTAATGGTAGCCGCAGTCACACCCTCCACCGATTCCACTTTCTGACGAATATCTTCCATGATAAAATCAGCAGCCGGACAGTTAGGGGCTGTCAATGTCATATCAAGTACCACTTCTCCAGTATCGGAGACATCTATCTTATAAATCAGTCCAAGATCGTATACATTCACCGGAATTTCCGGATCGTACACCGTTTTTAGCATGGCTACAATCTTTTCTTCTATTTCAATCTTTTCCATACATCTTCTCATTTTGTTATGTATCGCAAAGATAGAGATAAAAAATGAAACATAAAAAATTAGGTACGGAATGAGCATCGTGTACCTAAAGAATATTACATCTATTCTCCATCTTCACTAATATGAAAAACGTACCCAGATGGTAAATTGTTGCAAAAGGGAATAAAGATGTAGAGAAAATTAAAGCAATCCTTCATCCGCAAAGCTAAAGAACCCGTCTTCACAAACGACGACATGATCTATCAGGTGGATATTCATTGTATCTGCCGCTTTACGAATATGTTCTGTCAGTGTTTTGTCAGGCTGACTAGGACGGATATTCCCTGAAGGATGATTATGGACCACAGCTATTTGGGTGGCTCTTTGCAGCAATGCTTCCCGAAGGATGGTGCGTACATCGGTGTATGTTCCATCTATTCCACCGGTACTGATACGCACCTTATCAATCAGTTTCGTTGCCTGATTCAATAAAAGAACCCAGAATTCTTCTTGTTCGAGGTCGCACATCAAAGGTTGAAAAATATCATAAATATCTTTTGAACAGGTGATTTGAGGCCTTTCTTTTGTGTTTTGCAGTTTCCGACGCTTTCCAAGTTCCAATGCTGCCATCACTGTAATACTTTTCGCCGGTCCCATACCTTTAAAACGGGAATAATCGCAGACTTCCCATTTTGCCAGAGAATTGAGATTGTTATCACAAGACAGGAGCAGGCGTCGCATCAGTTCAACAGCGCTTTCTTCCGTATTTCCGGAGCCGATTAATATAGCGAGTAGTTCGGCATCACTCAATGCGGCTGCTCCCTTCTCCATCATTT
>OGGC01001196.1_pt1 | contig 18301 bp, 19 predicted proteins | sample 1571181 | NCBI WGS metagenome assembly OGGC01 (sample SAMEA2581930, study PRJEB24529) | metagenome | biome: Human gut stool | place: China | collected 2011 | reverse complement strand
AAAAAGCCTAATGAAATGTAGGATTTCGACTTTTGTGAACCACTTGATACACTTAATGTATGTTCATTCATTATGGAATTGGTAAATAGCAGATCAAACCAGTCTGTATTAGCTGCTGCGTGTTCCATTAAAAAGTTGTGACGGGCTGCATATGTATTTTCTAAAAGGTATTGTTGCTTTGATTCATCCCATGTGTTGATTCTATTATACATGATTCCATAAATACCGGAAGACTGGTTATTTACAATGTCCGAAGTTAATAAACCTTTTCGTTCCATTTCTGCATACACAGACATTTGATCGGCTGAATTCATAATATTGAATTCAGAATAACGTGGTTTGGTCCGTACTGTGTAGTTTCCGCTATAATGAATACGTGGTTTTCCTTCTTTTCCTCTTTTAGTCGTAATTACAACTACTCCATTCATAGCTCTGGCTCCATATAATGCTGTTGCAGCAGCATCTTTTAATACGTCAATTGTTTCGATATCGTTAGTATTGATACCTGCTACGGAGGAGCCTAACAGGGTGGTAGGGTCACCGCTTGCTAGTTGGTCGTTGGATACATTTACCACATCTTCTAATACGATTCCATCTACTACCCACAAAGGTTTGTTTTCTCCATTGATAGACGTGGCACCACGTACACGTATTTTGGGGGCACTACCAAAGGTACTCGATACATTCTGAATAGATACTCCGGCTGCTTTGCCTTCCAGCATACGGCTTATGTCTGTTTCACCGGGCAAATTAATATCATCAGCTTTGATTTTAACGGAAGAGCCGGTAAAGGTTGTTTTTTTAAGATTCTGAAACCCGGTGACTACTACCGCATCCAATAAAACAGAAGATTCTGATAATAATATCGTTACTTTCTTTTGTGTTCCAATGTTAACCTCTTTAGTCTCGTATCCCATAAAACTGACGATAAGGATATCGTTATTATTGACCTTCAAGGTAAAATTTCCATTATTGTCCGTAGTTGTTCCGCTCTTGACGTTCTTTATAGTAACACTGGCAAATGGGATAGGTTCTTGGTTAGTAGCATCTAGCACCTTACCAGTAATACTATGTTGTGCACTGGCCCTTGTAAGGCCAATGCACAATATGATAAATAATAGAATAATGTGTTTATTCATGTACCTGTTTTCTTTGGTGATTTATTCTTTTACACAACGTACGCTATAACCTAAGTATCTGCCGTCTGCATTGTTAGGCATGATGGGATAGAATGGTCCGTCATATTCGTCTACTAATGCTGCAGAGAATATATGATAACTATAGGCATTATTAGGATTGTCCGGATAACTGCCCAGCCAACCATTTTGTGCAGTTTTGTATTCAAACAAACTTCCTCCCGGATATTGACCGGTAATGGCATTTAAATGTCCGCCAAACGGGTAAAATATTTTTATGGAGCTATTAGGGCAAAGATAAATACCATTGTCAACATCTTCTCCGTTTATTTCACCATAAGTGTTCATCTTATAAGGCACTCTCCAGCCTGCCGGACATGGATCGTATAGTGTTTTGGTTTTTTCATCACTCTTTTTGTACCATAGTTCAGTACTACCGCTGCCTTCAATTAACCAATCTTTATAAGTAAAATGGTCTGCATCTCCCAAGAAATAGGTATCCGGGTTTTTCACAGCTGTTTCTTTAGATACGGGACCTTTTGCTGTTTTGATATGAATGGAGTAAACGTCTCCCCCTAAAGAGCTGGTTCCTAACTTAGTGATTTGGCTCCAATCAGTCATTATCGGATCCTTTCGACCGCATTGATAATACATACCGATCGTTTTCGCACCGTCAGTTGGTGTTGCACTTAGTGCGCCTAAGTTACGATCCATCATTGCCTGTGTGGATCCATCTTTCGTTTGATTGTTATCAACTCCCCCAAAACGGTAGATAGCTCCTCCTGTAACATCTGCTTTTCCTGGGTTTTGAGAAATTGCAGGAATTATTCCATTAATATCTCCTCCCGGATTATAATCTGTAATCCAAATGTGCCAGCTCCATAATGGTTTAGCGTCTTGTGCAGGTTCTCCTGCTGTTGCGTCGTAGATTCCTATTAATACATTACCTTCGTTTCCTGTAGGTTTGATTCCTATATAATCATTGGCGGAGCTTCCTTGTTGGGTGGTGAATTTCAGTAATTCCTTAGAACTATCTTTTGTTATGATACGGGCAACCCATTTAGTTACTTTTCCTTGGTTGTTTCCGTCATTCAACATATGATCTGTTTTGAAGCCGCCTTCTTCTGTTCCCCAAAATGCATTTACTCGTTTCACAGGAACCAGTAGCTCATGTTCTGAATTTGGATTCAGTATATAGCAGTTAGCTTCAGCTGCAATGCCTTCTAATGGAATCTTTTCAATAGTGATGCGTTTATCACTGGCATCTGCCAGATTAAGATTAATATTGTAATTATATGCATTATTTCTTGTTACATTGAAATCTTTTTCATTTTGAAAACTGTTTATATATTCTTGAATGCTTAATTTTCCTAGTAAGCATTTTTTGAATTCTTTACCATAAGCAGTCTTATAAATATAATCACAATCTTTACCTAATATTTTTTCAATATTATCTTTACTATCATCGAAAAGTATTCCTCCAACATCCAATATAATATTTTTAATCATTAACTCCCTCCATTACAACTTACTATTTTTCCAACTAATTACTAATTTGTAATTTGTTATTTAATTAACTTTTCAAATGAATTAGCATTTAATATAGTATTAGATATAAATTTTCCTTTATAGAAATTAGCCCAGTTATTAAAAATACAAGGTGCATTCTTTGCTTTTTCTAATGAATCTATTTTTATAAAGTTGATTTTTATGTTCTTTTTTTTTACATAATTTGATAATTCATTTACTTCATATTCTACATAAGGACATTCATTGCTATAATAAATAGTGAAATCTTGATTATCTATTTTCATAGTTCTTGCATTATCATTGAATCTAGGAGTTTCGCTATCATCAAATTGTAATGCTAATAGTTCATAATCTCCGATAGTATCTACAACTTTAAATCCATAATGTTCAAAAAATTTCTTCTCTCCAATAAAAGGTTTTTTCTTTTTAGAAACTAGAGTACATATTCCACTTTTGCCTTTTTCTTTTGAATCGTTTATTGCATATTCTAGTAATTCTTTTCCAATTCCTTTTCCTTTAAAACTTCCTGCTACCCATAAGCAATAAATATATTCATAATTTTTACCACTAATAGGAATCCACGCTGTTTCTATTGGCTCATATTCAATAAATATTTTTCCTCTTGTATTTAATTTTCTAAAAATATGACCATCTTTTAATTTACTTTTTATCCATTCCTTTTTACTATCAACACCTGCTTGATGTTTTTTATCTCCTATTGCACAACATATATGCTCCTCGTCAATGTTTTCTAATGTCAAATTTATATATTCGTTCATTTATTTAATCCTCCATACATGTAATTTCTCACTATCATTAACATGACTCTTTCTCAACTTTATTCATATAGAAATTATATATTTTATTGTTTGCTATATTCATAAGTTTAGCTAATATTATGCTTAATCCAATTACTAGAATAACATACAAATAATCGATTCTACAATAAAAGCAAGGATTTCTCAATAAATACATAACTAATCCATGATATAAATAAATTTCAAAAGATATATTTCCCAAAAAAGTAAATACCTTATCATTCAATCTCATTTTTTCTAATATAGTAAACAATACAAAAAGTAATGCTATACAAATAATATTCATATTTATAACAGGAATAGGCTCTCTCATTATATTGTCTGCTAGATCTGTATCGTTTATTATATCCATAATGGCATATCCACTTGTGAAGAATTGAATCCCTATTATTGCAAATAATATAATTGAAAGCATAATTGCATATCTAATTATTTTATTTTTGTTTTTTAATGTTATTGCATATTTTTCTTTATAACTTGCCCAATATATACCTATAAAAAATGCAAAACAAGAATTAACCCACCAATTATTAAAGCCTAAAATATTATTAATAACTATGCAATATAAAATAGTTCCACCAAATACTGCAATATTTATCATTTTTTTCTTTTTTAGAAACTTGGCTGATAAATAAAAAACTACATATAAAATAATAATTGCTAACACATACCACGAAAATCTTACAACTGGCTCTCCTTCAACTAAAGAATTAAAAATTTTTCTAGGTGTTAATTGTCCAGTTAATAGATATGCTAAAATAGTAAATATAATTGCTATTATATATGGTATAACTATTTTCATTATTCTTTTATTCAAAAAGTCTTTTAGATAATTTTTTTTTTTTAGATAGCTTGTCATTAGTCCATATCCTGAATAAAAGAAAAATGCTGAAACTGCAATAGCTCCTACTATTGTAAATACTTTAAGTAGAATTGTGTCTTTTATATAAATAGACAAGTGGTGTATTATTATCAATAATGCCAATAGTCCCTTTATTTTATTGCTATTGTATTTATCCAATACATCATTGTTTGCATTAAAAATAGATTTTCTTTTTATTATTAGACATATAATTCCTATTAAAAATACTATATCTACTATGTTAATATTAAATATTGCAACATCATTGGGTAATGGATAAATACTGTCTGATTTTATTGTTGGTAACATATACTTTGTTCTCCTATTACTACTAATAAATACATATTAAAGTAAGCGATAACTTACTATTTTTCTAACTAATTACTAAATTGTAATTTATCTAACAAGTTTCTCTATCGAATTGTATTCATCTCCACTTATTTGATATATACCATTATATGGTTGTTCAATATAATAACTATTGTTTTTATTATATACGAATATTGTAGATACTCCAGCTTCTATAAAGTGAAAATCAACTTTTATTTCATCATCAATATTTACAGGTGCATCTTGTATGCTTTCGTTTTTAGTAACTCTTTTTGTACCATTTAAAACATATAGTATATCTTTCATTTCTTCTCTGCCATTAATACTAATATCTTTTTCATTTTGATTTAATGAAATACTTTCTAATTTTTCAAGTTGAGGTAAATTGAGTGTATAAGTCCTTCTATCTCTAAAATGATAAAAAATTCCTATCACTAACACTACTAATACAATTATACCTAATACTGCAAATAATACATTTTTATTTTTCATACCCATTCCTCCAATCATTTCAACAAATTACTATTTTTTAATTATATTTATAAATTCTTTATATTCAATTATTTTCTTTAACTCTACCTTAGTCATCACTTAGCAAGTCTTTTGGACTTTTCCTTAAAATATTTATTGATGATATTATTAAAGATATTATAAGTACTAGGGACATAAATAAAATTACATACATCATTATTTGTGATGATATATTAATATCCAAACTTGTTAGAGTTTTATTAAAACCATCAACTTCTGCTCCACCTCCAAGTTGAGTTGATGCAGATTGCTTTGCTAATTGTTTTGTTATGTTTTCAGTAACTTTATTTAGTATACTATTTCCAAGCATATTTCCTGTGTAAACGGCCAAAAAGTAAGAGCCTGCAAATGCTGGAATAGAGATGAACAATAATTCAATTAAAAATTGTCCAAAAATTGTTAATTTTGATATTCCTAATGACAGAAAAATTGCAATTTCTCTTTTTCTAGCATTCATCCATAAAATTAATAATAATGAAACTATGATTCCTGCAAATATTAATGAACCAATAAATAATTTATTAGCAATTGAATATATGCCAGATATTGATTGCTGTAATGCAGGATAATTTGATGAACTTTTAACTAATGTATATTGTTTCCAGTTTATGTCAAGCTTTTTAACATTTTTTATCACTTGTTCTAAATTTTTATCACCTTTTACAAAAAATGTTGCATCTTGATATACTGCAGTATCTTCTGTATTTCCATAAACTTTAGCTGCTGTATCAAGATCTGTTATCAATGTATTTTCATAAAGTTCTTGAGCAGATGTTACATTACTATTATTATGTCCATCAAATAATCCTTTTATTTCTACTTCTATTGTTTCATTTGCTCCTTTTTCGTTATCTGCATCAAATAAATTAGATTTTATTTTTATCTTATCACCAATTTTCAAATTATTCTTTTTTGCTAAATCTTTATGCATTAAAATTTTATTTTTATCTTGATTGATTAAATGTTCACCTTCAACTAGTTTATAGACTCCTGAAACAAATTTATTTTCTTTTAGTGAATTATTAACCCCTGTTAGCATAACAGTTCTTTTAAAATTTTGAGCTCTTTCAGATGATTGATTTACAGTTGTGGCTTGTGTTTCTATAATATCATAATCAACTAAATCGGCTACACTATTTATTCTTTTTACGTAATCGTAAATATCTTTAGACTCAGCTATTTTTTTTATATCTTTTCCTTTTATATTTCCTCCTCCTCTTGGAGTACCCAAATTCACTCTTCTATTTATCTCCATAGAAAAACTATTTGTTATATTTTTAAAAGTTTCTTCTGAAGCTCTATCTGTAGCATCTTTTATTGCCAAACTAATCAGGCAAAGTGTTGACATAGCTAGAACTACTAATAATATTATTATTGACTTTAAACTTTTTCTAGTCACATACGCAAAAGCATTTTTTACCATAACTCCACCCTCCTAATTAATCTGACTTATTTTCTTTAATTTTTTGCCACTTAATTCTAAAATAATATCTGCAGAATTTGCAACTTCTCTGCTATGTGTTACAACAATCACACATTTATTTCTTTCTTTAGCTAATTTTTTTAATATTTCTATTATTTCACCAGCTGTGTCATTGTCAAGGTTTCCAGTAGGCTCGTCTGCTAAAATTACTGGTGCTTCTGAGACTAATGCTCTTGCAATAGCTACTCTTTGTTGTTGTCCACCTGATAATTTTAGTACATTTCTATTTATTTGATTTTCATTAAGTCCTAATTCTAGTAAAATTTCTTTTGAAGCTTTTTTGTTTACTAATCTAATATTCTCTAGTGGTGTTAAATAATCAATTAAATTATAATTTTGAAATACTAATGATATATTGTTTTTTCTGTGATTAGTATATCCTGTTTTTTCGATATCTTCATTTTTAAATAAAATTTTACCTTTTTGTGGTTTATCTAAACCTGCCAACAATGAAAGTAATGTTGATTTTCCTGCCCCTGATTTTCCAATTATTGCATAAAATTGTCCAAGTTCAAATTTTTGGTTTACAGATGATAAAACTTTTTCTCTTGAATTTGAATAATTGTATGTTACATCTTTTATTTCTAATATATTCATTATACTACTCTCCTAACTTATTTTTGATAATATTTCCTTTGGTTTTTTTATTAATATCATTGCACATGAAATGGCAACTGATAAAAAAATTACTATTAATAACATTCCATAACTTTGTAAAAATGTAATTAATTTTGATACTATATCATCATTTTTTAATAAATTTTGAATTATCATTGTTGAATCATCATTATGTATAAATGTCCCTATAATCTGATCTGATATAATATTTCCTAAAAAAAATGATACAAATATAGATGGCAAAGATATAAATATCAACTCAAATATAAATTGAAATATAATTTTTAATTTACTTGTTCCAATTGATAATAATATTCCTATTTCATGTATTCTTTCTCTTAACCACAAGATTAGTATTAATGAAAGAACTATTACTCCACTAATTATAATAGAACATATCATAATTTTTATAATATATTTTATTCCATTTACAGATTCTAATACTTCTTGAAATATGCCATCATTTTTTTCAATTGTATATTTTGTTAAATCTATTTTTAATTCTTTGATTTTATTAAAAGATATATTGGATTCTTCAAAATTATCTGAATATACAGTAATCTTATTTGCAATTTTATTGGTTTGTGTTTTATTTAATGCTTTTTGACTTGATTCATAATCAATAAATAACATATTTTCACTAAAATCAGATGATAATCCTGTATATTTTTCTTGCTTTTTTCCAGTAAAAATGCCAATTACCTCAAATTCATATTCTTTTTTGACCTCATTATTATCTAATTGGTCTAAATCTATTAGTTCTAAATTAATTTTGCTATGTAATTTCAAATTATTCTTTTTAGCAAGTTCTTCATGTATAAGTATTTTTTCTCTATCATTTTTTTCAATATGTCTTCCGTCAATAATAGTAAAAATCCCACTATTAAATAAAACATTATTTTTAGTACTATTTGTAGATTCGATTGAAAAAGTGTTTTTTAATAGTTCCGGTAAATTTTCTCTTTCAACTTTTTGAATTCCATCAACAACTTCAACATTTGTTGCTTTTGCTAAACAATCATATTGAGGAATTATTTCTTTGATTTCTTGTATATTTTCCATTTCTTTAAATTGATTTATTTCAAAATTTTGATTATCTTTTTGTGTTATTGATATAGATGTATTTGAAATTTTATATAAATTATTTTCTAAATTGTTACTCAATTTCATTATGTTTAGACTTGAATATAAAAAAGATAAAACTGTTGTTAAAATAATAAAAAGAATACAAGTTCTTTTCTTTTTTCTTAAAACATATAATATAGCATTTTGGATCATTTTCAAACCTCCTTTAATAGTTTCATTTCTTGTTCTGTAATTTCTCTACAACAACCTTCGGAAATATCAGCAGGCAAATTCAAGTTTCCCATTGTAATTCTATGCAATTCCAATACTTTAGCACCAAAGCAACCAAACATACGTTTTATTTGATGATATTTTCCTTCAGTTATTGTTACAAATGCTGTATGAGTATCTTGAACTTCTATAATTGCAGGACAACATATATGATCTTTTAAGACAATCCCTTTTTCAAATTGTTTTATCATGGTTTCATCTATATCAATATCTATTGTTACTCTATAAGTCTTTTTAATGTGTTTCTTTGGAGACAATATATTATGAGCAAATTCTCCATCATCAGTAATAATCATCATTCCAGTAGTATCTTTGTCTAATCTTCCTGCTGGAAATAGTCCTTTTCTAAAATATTTTTCCGGAATTAAATCTAATACAGTTTTCTGACTTCTATCTTCACTTGCTGATATATATATCCTTTTGGTTTATTTAATATTAAATATATATTTCTTTTAAAATCTAATTTTTCATTATCTATATAAATTGTTGATGTTTCTATATCTATTTTTTCATTTACTTTTTTTACTATATTATCATTAATTTTTATTCTACCTTGACTTGCTAGCTTTTTTATTTCACTTCTGGAGTATTTTCCTTGTGATGATATTATTTTATCTATTCTTTCCATTCTAAATTTTATTCCTTTCATATATTATGCTTTAACATAAAGGTGCAAATATTCTCAATATTGCATCAAATACTCTATGGAAATATCCTTTTTTTATATCTTTTTCTTTTACTTCTTTACACTTTTTTTGAGTTTCTATCATGTCAATTTTTAATTCATCTAATATTGAAGATTTATAAAATAATGAATTACATTCAAAATGTAGAAATAAACTTCTATAATCTAAATTTACAGTTCCAATTGTTCCAATATTGTCATCTATTAAACAAGCTTTTGCATGTATAAATCCAGGTGTATATTCAAATATTTTTATACCTGCTTTCAATAATGGTGCATAATAACTTTTTGATAACCTATATACTATCTTTTTGTCTGGAATTCCTGGAATAAATATTCTAACATCTACCCCTCTTTCTGCTGCTTTTATTAATGCGTCCATTAAAAAGTCTCCTATTATCAAATAAGGTGTGTAAAACCACGCATAATTTATAGCTTGTGATAATAAATCTATATATAAGTTATTTGAAATATGTTCTTTATATGCTGGTGAATCATAATATGATATAATATATCCATTTTCATTTTTTCTTTCTGATAAACATTCGTTTATTATATTTGAATCTATCTTTTCATTTGAAAATGCATTCCAAAATTCAATAAACATATAATTATAACTTTTTACAGGTGTTCCCGTAAGTTTAAAGCCTATATCTTTCCAATGTCCATATTTTTTCTTTTTGTTGATATACTCATCTGCTAAATTTATTCCACCACTAAAAGCCACATTCCCATCTATAATTAAAATTTTTCTATGATCTCTATTATTTAATGTTCCTTTTATGAAAAATAATGGATTAAATGAAATACATTTTATTCCTCTTGTCTTTAATTGATATACATTTTTTTGTGAAAATGTAGGCAAACTTCCAAAATCATCATATATTAGCCTTACATCAACTCCATCTTTTACTTTTTGTTCAAGTATATCTATTATACTATTTAAAAATATTCCTGGTTCTATAATAAAATATTCTAAAAATATGTATTTTTGTGCTTTTTTTAGCTCTTCTAATATATCAGGAAACATTTCATCTCCTAATTTATAATATTTTATATTTTCAGCTTTATAAATTGGAAATTTGGTATATTTGTTTATTGCTTTAAAGGTTTGATATAATCTTAAATTTTCTTGTTTTAATTCTGTTTCATAATCTCTTTCATTAGCAAAATTAAAATTCATTGTATTTTGAGCTCTTTTTAATTTTTTATCTAATGGTTTTGTTGTTTTTTTATTTCCTATTATTAAATATAAAATAGTCCCAAAAACAGGGGCTGTTAATATTGTTATTAACCACAATATTTTATAAGATGTTTCATCTCTTTTATTAATTATATATATTACAAATAAAAATGCTAATATTGTTAATAATAATGTTACCAACGCAGAATTGTTTAATTTATTATATAAAAAATTCATCCATAAAATCTGAATAATTACAGCTGGTGCAACAATTATTAATCTTCCTAAAATTTTCTTCATTAAATTACTCCTTATTTACTATATAATCTTTTAATTTTCAGATGGTATTAATGTATCTATTGGACAATAATCATCTTTTTCCATTTATATATTCTCCTCTTTTTTAATTGTTTCCTTTATTTATTTTTAAAATAATCATTGCAAAAAATATATAAGCATATCTCCAAACTTTCTTTTTATGTATGTTTTTCTTTAGTACTTTTATAGCTTCTGCTAATGCACAGTGTTTATCTATAAATGTTAATATAAAACCTTCTTTGGATTTTGGAAATTGTGGTGTTACAGGCCACATATGTTTTATAATCATATCTTTTTCTTTTTCAGATAATTCAAATAATTCAGAGGCATTTTTACATGCTGTTTTTCCATGTGTAAAGGCATGTAAACCTTTTCTGCCATTTTTTATTCTCCAATCATATAAGAAAAAATCATGTAACATTCCTGCTCTTGCTGCAGATTTATAATCCAATTTTAATTTTTTACAAACTTTATAACAATAATATGAAACCATATAACAATGGTCAAATGTACTTGTTTCATAATGCTGTTTGTATTTTTTCATTTCTTGAACTTTTTGATTTTCTATGATGTTTCTTATGATATCATCAAATTCTTGTGTACTCTTATTTTGCATTTTCTAAGCTCCTTATTATGTATTTTTTAAATTATTTTTTACAATTTTAATTAATGCATTAGCTGTTTGAGCTATCATTTCTTTTGTTTCTGGATCAATATTTTTATATTTTTCTAAAATTACTTTTATATTTGAGAATAAATTTTTTCGTAATTCTTTTGTAGTTTGTGCATCTGTTGAATTTAAAATTTCAAATATTACATTTATTACTTGTTCTCTTTTTGCTGGCTCAACATTTTCTAACCATTCTTTTATTGTTTTGTCTATAAATTCACTTTCATTAGTAACATTAGGCAATGTAATGAATTCTTTTCCTAATATCTGCCAACTATATAAATCATGTTGCATTATTCCTTTTTGTGTACTTTCTATTATTGTATATTTTTCCTTATGGTTCATTAATCTTCCTATTATAGATGATTGTGGAATATATGTATGGACTTTATTTATCATTTCCTGATATTCTTGTGTTTCTAATATATCTTCACAAAAACCAGGGCCATCATTATTATACACATTAATAATTCTATCTCTTATTTGAGGGGTTGCAAATATTGCAGAATATACTGCAATATTTCCACCTTTTGAATGTCCTCCTACTCTTATTTTTTTGTTTGGATACAATTCCGCTATCATGTTTAAATATTCTTTAGCAGATATTTGTGAGGCAATATGACTTTTAAAGCTCATATTAAAATCTTCTTTCCAACCAACTATTGTATTGTCTGTTCCTCTAAATGAGACATATAAAGTATTGTCAGGCATTATGATAGTTATTGCTGAAAATTGTTTTTCATTTTCAACTTCTATTTTATTTACGAATTTAGTTGCTTTCATTGTTCCAAATCTTTTTGAATTACTCATTATTGGAAATAGTTCTATATCGTCTTTCCATAATATTGTTAATTTTTTTATATCTTGCTTACTAAATCTTTCTCCTAATTCTTTTATTGTTATAACTTCATTATAATTTATTATCTTATCAAATGGAAAGTATGAAAATCTTGATAAAATTAAGTTATCAATTTCGTTAAATTCAGATTGACTTAATTCTAAATCTCCTCTCCATTTAATATAATCACATACATTTGACATTCTTAATTACCTCATTTTATTTATAATATTGCTATTATTTTTGGTATAAATATTATTAGCCCTATAATTGCTGATGATATTGCAAAAATTAAAACTGCTCCTGCTGCAACATCTTTAGCAAATTTTGCCTTAGGATTTATCTCTGGCATTGCTATATCTACAACAGTCTCAATTGCACTATTTAACATTTCTCCTCCGATTACTAATCCAAATAATATTATACATATTATCCATTCCATTTTACTAATTTTTAAAAATATTCCTGCAATTATTACTAAAATCATTATTGATATATGTATTTTTAGATTTCTTTCAGTTTTTATCGCTGAAAATACTCCTTGAAATGCGTATTTGAAACTGGTTATTACATTTTTACTCTTTTCTATCATCTTTATTTTTCTCCAATACAAATTTATTTACTAGTTCTATATATATTATAAGATATGCAAATGAAATTAAGAATCCTCCTAAAACATCACTTGTATAGTGAACTCCTAAATAGATTCTGCTCACTCCTATAATACAGATTAGAACACTTAATATTATAATTAATGTTCTTTTTAAATGTTTATTATTAATATATTTATAAATTAAATATATTAAATATCCATAAAATGCTAAACTAACCATAGAATGTCCTGATGGAAAACTATATCCTGTTTCTTCTATAATTCTAAATTCTGTTGGACGTGGTCTTTGCATTATGAATTTTATAATTTGATTTAATATTGTTACAATTCCTAGATTTGTAATTATTGAGATTCCTATTTTTTTATCTTTTATTACAAAAAATAATATTGTTGTTAATGATATAACAAAAATTGCACCTCCAAAATTTGTCATGAATTTAGCAATAGGTGTTGATACATTAAATTTGAAGAGTTTTGATACAATGTCATATCCAACTATATCTCCATTCATTATTTCTTGATGAAATACATCTTCAGCTAATGCTAAAAATCCTATTAAACATATAAATAATAACATCCATCTCCAATTGTTTTTTATAAATTTTATTACATTTTCTTTCATGATTTCTTCTTTCTCTCATACTTTTTTCATTCAATATTATTTCTTTTTTAATATAACATAAAAATAGAGATTTTTCAACTTAATTTTTTCTTTATATGGAACAAAAAAAGACCTCCTGCACAAAAATGTGCAGAAAGCCTTTTTTGAGGTTAGGCGTTTTTGAACTTCACTCGAAGTTCCTTATCATCCTCAGAAATAACCTCGAAAATACATTCTTTGAGCTGCCGCTCAAAGTCCGAAGAATCCTTGACATATTCAGACTTCTTATCCCAGCCAACCAGGCTACATTGGAAGAGAGAAGTAATCTCTACCAGTTTTGCTCCAATAGCCTTGGCATTTTGGATAGCAGCAGCCAACATGCGAGAAGTCCATTCTTCCCATTCATAATGGCCAAGGTTGCTAAGAAGCTTTTTGTAAATGTCATTCTTCTTCAGCTCCAGGTCCTCGTCATTCAGTTGGAGCATCACCCGCTTATGCGGATTAAGCTTCCAGCCAATGTTTTCAAGGCCTGCTGCTTCTCGAGAATTTTCGTAGTCATACATTTTATGACCTACCTCCATTTCTATAAAATATGCGCATATTATATCAAATTATACTCAAAAAGTCAATCATTTTCTTTGACAACTTCAATATCAAAAAAGATATTAAAAAATTAATATCTTTTTAACGTTCCTCACAAGTTGGATTTGCCCAATATTTTGGATAAGATTTTCCAGTTCTATAAGCTTCTTCACCACTAACAATAATATCTGCTAATTCTTGTGTATTAGTATATGATGTGTCTACTACTAAATCATAATTGTTTTCATCTAATAAATTAATACCATATTTTTCTTTATATCTTTCTATTTCTCCAAGTTTTCTTTTTCTTGTTTTTTGAATTGCTTCATCTACTGTCTCATATTGATCTTCTGAACCACGTGTTGCATCATAAAATACTCTTTTTCCTGCAATTGCTTCATTAACAGTTAATCTGATTGCATATGAATCTGGTACATTACTCCATGCAAGTCGTGAATCAATAATATAAACATCGTTTGGTCTTTCTTTTTCGTTAATCTCTTTTCCTTTTCTTGCAATTTCATCATCAATTAATCCATCTATTGATTGCAATTTTGCCATAAACTCTTTATCATTTTGAATGTCTGCTAAACTTACATTTATTCTGTCTGGATATCTTTTTAAATATTCTTTTTTTACAGTTTCTCTAAATACATCACCAACAGATATTATATAAACATTAAATCCTTGTTTTTCATATTTACTTTTTATCTCTTTTACTACTGTTGACTTTCCACTTGCTGGTTCTCCAGATATTGTTATAATTTTATTTCTTATATTTTCCAACTTTATAATCTCCTTTTTATAAAATATCTTTTATATTTTACCATTTTTTTAGGCTTTTGTCAACTTCCGTAAATACTTTATGTAATTATGTAGAAATAAAAAAAACATTATATCTAAATTATAAATATAATGTTTTTTTACTCATATTCTATGATATTGAAGCATCATAAATTTTAACTATTACCTCATGTAATTTTTGATCAAATTCTTCTTGTGATTGATTTGCATTTAAATCTTGTAATAATGCTCTTGAAAAACTTGCAATCATTCTATTATTTTTAGCAAGTAATTCAACTGCTTTATCTATATCATATCCACCTGAAAGTGCTACTATTCTTACAACACATTCATAATCATATAAATCTAGATAATGATTTGCAACTGTTGGAATTGTAAATTTAAACATAATTTTATCTTCTTTATTCCATGTCTTTAATTTTTCAATTATTTCTGCTTTTAATATTTCTTCACATTTTTCTTTTTCTGGAGCATTTATATCTACTTCTGGTTCAATAATTGGAACTAATCCCGCATCACATATTGTTTTTGCAAATTCAAATTGTTGTGCAACTATTGCTTTTATTCCTTCTACATTTGGTTCATAAATTACTGATCTCATTTTTGTTCCAAATACATGTTTTTCAACTGCTTCTTTTAATTCTGTTTCAAGTTCTGGAATTGGTTTCATTAATTTAACACCATTGTTTTGTTCTGCTAATCCTTTATCAACTTTTAAGAATGATACTATTTTCTTTTCATTCCATAAGTAATCTGCTGTAAATTCTCCATTTACTTTTGAAAGCATTGTTTTTTCAAATAATATTGCTCCAATTATATGTTCATTTGTGAATGATTTACTTGTAAATACTCTTTTTCTCATTTCGTGTATTAAATCAAACATTTCTTCTTCAGTACTATAAGCTGTTTCTGGTATTCCATAAGCTTTTAATGTTTTACTGCTACTTCCACCACTTTGATCTAATGCTGCAATAAATCCTCTTTTATCTTTCATAATTTCATACATTTCATTATTCATTTTTATTACCTACCTTTTCATAAGATTTGACATTTTAGTTATATCACAACAGAAAAATCTTATCAACTATTTTTTTAAATAATAATGTCTAATTGGCTTTAAGTTGTCATCTAATTCATAACAAATTGGATTTCCTGTTTGTAATTCTAACTTTATAACATCTTCATCACTCATGTTGTCTAGATATTTTATAAGTCCTCTTAAACTATTTCCATGTGCAACTATAATAACATTTTTACCTTTTTCTAATTCTGGTTTAATGTCTGAGTTCCAGTATTCAACAACTCTTTTAATTGTATCTATTAAATTTTCTGTTTTTGGTAATTCGTCTTTTGTTAAATCTTTATATTTTGGATCATTTCCTGGATATCTTGGATCTGTTTCTTCTAATTCTGGTGGTCTAACATTTGTGCTTCTTCTCCATAAAAGAACTTGTTCTGCACCATATTTTTCTTTTGTTTCGTCTTTATTTAGTCCTTGTAATGCACCATAATGTCTTTCATTTAATTTCCAACTTCTTTTTATTTCTATATTCTCTTCTCCCATTTCTTTCAAAATGTAGTCAAGCGTATTTTCAGCTCTTTTTAAAACAGATGTAAATGCTAAATCAAAATGAAATCCTTGTTCTTTTAATACTTTTCCTGCCTCTTTTGCTTCTTCTATTCCTTTTTCTGATAATTCAACATCTGTCCATCCTGTGAATTTATTTTCTAGATTCCACATACTTTGACCATGTCTTACTAATACTAGTTTAATCATTTTTTATCACATTCCTTTCTTACATTTTTCAATCATATTATAATTATCTCTAAAAATAATGTCAATATCTATAATGTCCAATAATGTCTGTTTTTACTTCAAGTATATCTTCCTCATATGCCCTTTGAACTGGGCTAGCATGATGTATAATAAATGGTATTCCATTTTTATTTCTTTTATCAGATATAATTCCTATATGATTTTTAAATACAATAATATCTCCGCCTTGCCATTCTTTAAAATCTTTTATATCTGTTGTTAATGAAATTGCATTATTATCAAAATATATTTTTAAATTCCTAACTCTCCTAAAATCAATGTTTTTATCTATTTTTTCTATATTATATTGTGATTGATGTTCAACAATATCTGCATTTACAAGTTCTTGTAAATTATATCCAGCTCCCAATAATCCAAAGCCCACTACATCTGTACATACTCCATATTCGTCATTTGGATATCCTGTATTATAATATTTGCTTTTATATTTAGGCTTTGTTGCAATATATTTTCTTACATTTTCTAATATATCTGTTTGATCATCTATACCATCTCCATCTTTATCTGTTTTACTTATATAATCTTCTATTCCAAAATCTTTATTAGTATATTTTCTATGTGGTATAAAATTAAATAAATATAAGAATGCAAAAGAAATTATTATAAAAATTACCAATATTATAAAAATTAATATTTTCTTTTTCATTCAACCATCTCCTTTTGTCTAAATTATATCTCTTATTTATAAGTAAAACAATTAAAAATTTATTAATGTTTATAACAAAATAACATAGCTGCCCTTTGTTCTCGCCAAATTTGAGTTTTCTGCAAAAAGCAAAAAAACTCATGAAATACATTTCTGTAAAACATGAGTTTTTGCTATTCAGTTGTCCTTACCTCCCCAAATTGAGAATCCACCTTTGTGGAATGTTTTTTCGTGTGTTTTTCTATCCACTAACTGTAAAACACCAGGATTCTGATGATGATGCCAAACATAATTTTTTGGAGTTTCTCCAATTTCTAATGCTTTTATGTCATTTTTTGAAAGATTGAGTTTTTGTCTCAGTCGAGTATTTGTTCGAACATCTTTATACAGTTTTTTATTGCAGATAAGAAAATGATAACTTCTTGATTTCCGATAGTCAGTAATTTTTAGTCTTACTTTGTACTTTGATTTAAAGATTGGAAAACCTTTACTGTCAAAATGTACTTTAGTTACTCCATGAATTTGATTTGCCATACCAGGAAGTCCAAGTTTTAATCTAGGAAAATAATTAATTTGATTGATTTCTTTGACTTTTTTTAATTTTTTAGAATTTCCAAAAATCTCTGTAAACCAAGTTTTTTGTCTTTTCCGTTTTTCTTTTGCTAATCTTTTAATAATATAGAAACTACCTTCTCTTATAATTATCATAAAAATTAACAGAAAAAACTTTACTCCAATATACTGCACTAGGATACAAATAATAATTTTCCACCAATTCACGTGCAATGCTTCTAAATAAAGAGATTGTACTACAAATGATAATAAAATTTCACTTGTTTGGGCATAATTATTTTTCTTCC
>OGGC01001194.1_pt1 | contig 18313 bp, 9 predicted proteins | sample 1571181 | NCBI WGS metagenome assembly OGGC01 (sample SAMEA2581930, study PRJEB24529) | metagenome | biome: Human gut stool | place: China | collected 2011 | reverse complement strand
TGTCTGCATTATCCTGATGATAAGCTTTGTACAGATAAGTCTTTGCCAGATAGGCAGCTGCTGCGGCTTTGGCGGGACGACCTTTGTCTGCCTGCTTCACGGGAAGGTTATCATAAGCAAACAGGAAATCGTCTGCAATTTGTTGCCAGCCTTCGTCATTGTTGTAAGTAGTGTTGGAGAGATAGTTGTATTCTTCCGGTGACAAGTTGGCATCGTTGGCAAACGGGATCTTCTTGTATAGGCGTTTCAGCAAGAAATGACCATGTGCACGGAGGAATCTCATTTCGGCAATGCGTTGCTGCTTCAGTGAATAGGTGTGTTCATCCACTTGTTCCAACAGTTGCAAAGCTGTATTGACACGTGAGATACAGTTGTAGAGACGCTGCCACATATCGCTGATGTTCCATGCCGTAGTCATAATACCTTGCGAGATATCCAGTGAGTGGAATACATCACCGTCTTCCGTACCGTTTCCGCCTTTATAAGCGTCATCCGAACGTACGTCATAATTCCACATGGAGAAGGAAGAGTTGATATCTTCGGCGGTAATCCATACTGCATAAGCAGAGATCACCAGATTGTCGATGTATGCCGGGTTCTTCAGCTGTTCGTCGCTGATGGTTCCCTGGGGGAGCTGATCTTCCAGAAAGTCGGTACAACTGCCGCACATCAGTGAAAGACCTAAGATTGCTGTATATATTAACTTTTTCATAAGTAACTGATTTTATTGTTAAAAGCCTACATTAATACCGAAAGTTATATTTATCGGGATGGGGTAGCCATAGTTGGCATTTTCAGGATCTACTCCGGTGAATTCCTTACTCTTGATGGTGAATACGTTCTGTGCACTCAGGTAGAAGCGCAGGCGCTCCATCTTCATCTTCTGGGCAAAGGTTTTCGGAACGTTGTAGCCCAACTGTATATTGCGTAACTTCAAGAATGAACCATTCTCAACGAAATAAGTGGAAACACGCTTCTCATTGTTTGTATCGCTGCGCGACAATGCAGGAATGGTAGAGTTCGGGTTGGTGGGCGACCATGCATCGAGTACTCGCTTACCTTTGTTCAGGAAACCAATGTTGAGTCCACTCCAAAGGTCTGTCTCTTTCTTCAGGTCGCTGATAACGTCTACTCCCTGAACACCTTGCCAGAACATGGTGAGGTCGAAATTCTTGTATTCAAGGTAGATGTTCAGACCATAGCTGAAGTCTGGTGTCGGATCATAAATCCATTGTTGGTCTTTCTCGTTGATGATGCCGTTGTGATCCAGGTCGCGCCAGCGGATACGGCCTATTCCGGCACCTTCCTGAGTGGCGTGGTTATCAATCTCTTCCTGTGATTTGAAGATGCCGTCGGCTACATAACCAACTTGTGAACCATTGGCATGTCCGATTACGCTTTGTACACCGTTACCTCCGAAAGTACCATTGGCTGCTACTGTAGTAGGCAGTTTTGTAATTTCATTCCGGTAAGTGGCTATGTTGGCATTCAGGTCATACTTCAATCCGAATGCAGTTTGATTACGATAACCGAGATTCAGTTCAACGCCCACGTTCTTCATTTCTCCAGCATTGATCCATTGGCTGCTTCCTTCGCCCATAGCGGCGATACCAGCCATCTGTACCAGGATATCCGTTGTCTTTTTGTAGAACCAGTCGAATGAGCCGTAAAGAGATTGTTTGAGAATTGAGAAATCAAGGCCCAGGTTGATCTGTGTGGTTGTTTCCCATTTGATGTTATCGTTACCAATTTGGTTACGTTTGAATCCGGACTGAAGGATACTGCCGCCATTGGTTCCGGCAATGTCATAGGAAGTACCGTAGCTTTGACCGCCTGATTCTGTCACACCGTAGTTGGGAACGTAAATAGTATAGCGGGCAATGTTCGAGATTTCCTGGTTACCGGTCTGGCCCCATGAGCCGCGGACTTTCAGGTCGTCAATCCAACTGAGGCTCTGCATGAACTTTTCACGGTTCAGGCGCCATCCCAGTGAGAAGGAAGGGAATGTGGCATAGCGGTTATTCTTACCGAAACGTGAAGAACCGTCACGGCGTACTGTCATAGAGAGCAGATATTTATCATTATACGTATAATTCAGTTTTCCGAAGAAAGAAACCAGTGAATAACCTTCACCCGAGCCATAAGCTTGAGCCGTACCGGAACCGGCATTCGGCCACATATAGTCAGGCGTCAGGATGGAATAGTCTTCTTTATAACCCGAAAAATTGATATCGTCTTCGCGGTTCAACTCCATACCGACCATGGCGTCACCACGGTGTTTGCCAATTTCCAGATTGTAGGTAGCGATGGCATTCCACATCCATTTCGTCCAGTGTTCTTGCTTGGCTTCTACGGCATTCTTATCATTTGTCACATTACCTTCGGTGATGGGATAGGTGAAGATGCGTTGTGATTTTTGTGCATAATCTAATCCGAAGGTGGAGCGTACATTGAATCCTTTGAAGGGATTGAGATTAATGTAGGCATCACCAAACATACGCCAGTAAGTATAGCGATTATCGGAGTTACGATCCAGTCTTGCCACGGGGTTTTCGCGGTCAGGGTATCCACCTACCGGACCGGCATATTCTCCATTGATATCATAAACCGACAGTGAAGGATTGAATTGCAATACATTCTGCAGGAATCCGCCCGGTGCCTGTACTTCCGAAGTACGGTTCAGGGTGAAATGTTCTCCTATGGTCAAGAATTTGCCAATCAAGTTGTAATCAGAGTTCATACGGGCAGAGAAACGCTCGAAGTCGCTGTCCTTGATGATACCTATATTCTTATAATAACCCAGGGAAAAGAAAGAAGACCCCTTTTCCGAACCATTGTTTACTGATACATTGTACTGCTGGATAATACCTGTACGGGTGGTTTCGTCAAACCAGTCAGTATCGGCAGCCGGCACAGTGTTGGCGGAATCCAGATATTTGGACATGCTGATGTTGTTCAGTTGAGGATAACCGTTTGCATCGTAACCCCAACTATACTTATAACCCAGTGCATTGGTATTGGGGTCCTGCCCTTCGTTTACGTAAGCCTGCCACATGGCACGACCATATTCTTCTGCATTTAGTACTTCCATCTTATTGGTATACATGGAAGCGGCGATAGAAGCATCGAAGTTAATCTTTATCTGCCCTTCTTTACCTTTCTTCGTAGTGATGATGATAACACCGTTTGCAGCACGCGAACCATAGATAGAAGCAGAAGCTGCGTCCTTCAATACCTGAATGGATTCAATGTCATTACCGTTCAGTTCGTGCATACCCGATTTGGTAGGGACACCATCAATAATATAAAGAGGGTCATTGTTGTTCAGAGTTCCAATACCGCGGATACGTACTGTGGCATTTCCACTGGGATTACCGTCGGCTGTGATGTTCATACCCGGTACACGTCCTTGCAATGCTTTAATTGGATTATTTTCATTTTGCTTGGCAATTTCATCCATGCTAACTACAGATATCGCTCCGGTCAGGTCAGCTTTGCGTTGAGTGGTATAGCCTGTGACTACAATTTCCTGTAGTAATTCGGATTCTTCTTCCAGGGTAATGTTTAGTGTAGCTTGTGCTTCCACATTCACTGTTTTGAAGCCGATATACGAAATAGTCAGTTCTGCACCTTGTGGTACAGATAGTGTAAAGTCACCGTCAATATTAGTTATGGTACCGTTGCCTGTCTGGTTAGTCTCTATGACGGTTGCGCCAATAATAGGCTCTCCGTCAGTCTTGGAAACCACTTTTCCTTGTACAGTCAGGCGTTGGGCCTGAACCATTGTACATATAATAAGAAAGAGTGCAAATAGAAGCGATCTTTTTATGCCTTCCATGTTTTTAGATTTTAATTAATATGCTTTTCATTTTGTAATCGCTGTGGATTACCTCTCAAAACATGCTTTCCCGAGTGATGTTTTGATGTTGCAAATAAAAGGAATTCTATGATAAGAGGCTGTAATTTATGTTTCATATGCTGACATATTTGTAACAAAATAAAAGGTAGGTATCAAAATTACCAGCTTATGAAACATAAATAGCAGGCTGTTTCTTTTTTATTGGCTTCCTTTGCAAAGTGCTTTCCCGAGCAACCCATTATTAATTAAATGTAATACCCAAAAACATCATGAATTTAAAAAACAATTTGTTGACCGTGCGATGGACCCTTACCTTTATAATAGGTACAATTTGGTCGGTCTTTTCGTGCCAAGCTATTAACCCTCCTTTCGTGATTAAACATTTAGGTGACGGACAGAGCATTGTCCAGATTGAAAATCAAAAGAAATTCCTGTTGCTTCCCGTAGAGGAGGCTTCTCCGGAAGCAAAACTGTATATGATAGCAGACAATGATGTAGTACGCAACATGAATGTTCGTCTGGCTATAAATAAGGTAGACTACTTTGTTCCAGTAGATCTCTCCGGATTTGATAATAAATCACTTTCCTTTAACTTCCAGTTGATTCCTGATACGGCTATTTGCTGGGATGAAATGAAGCTTTCTGATGAGTTTGATACGACAAACCGTGAGAACTTCCGTCCGCTTTATCACTTTACTCCCCAATATGGCTGGATGAATGATCCGAATGGCATGGTGTATAAAGATGGTGTTTACCATCTGTTCTATCAATACAATCCTTATGGTTCAATGTGGGGAAATATGCATTGGGGACATGCCACTAGTACAGACCTTGTAAGTTGGGAACATCAGCCGGTAGCCATTGCACCTGATGCATTGGGAACCATATTCAGTGGTTCATGTGTGGTTGATAAAGATAATACGGCAGGCTTTGGTGCCGGTGCAATCGTAGCTTTCTATACTTCGGCCAGCGATCGTCAGGTGCAGAGCATGGCTTATAGTCTGGATAATGGTAGGACATTCAAGAAGTATGCACGTAATCCTATCTTGACCTCCACCCAGCGTGACTTCCGCGATCCGAAAGTATTTTGGCACAATGCTACCGATAAATGGATTATGATTCTTGCTGTGGGACAGGAAATGCAAATCTATTCTTCTGCTAATCTGAAAGACTGGTCTTATGAAAGTAGTTTTGGTGAAGGCCAGGGTGCTCATGGCGGCGTATGGGAATGTCCTGATCTGATTGAATTGCCCATCGAGGGTACTGAACTGAAGAAGTGGGTATTGATTTGTAACATTAACCCCGGAGGGCCTTTCGGCGGTAGCGCTACCCAATATTTTGTAGGTACTTTTGATGGAAAGAGGTTTGTAAATGAATCATCCAAAGCTACTAAATGGATGGACTGGGGAAAGGATCATTATGCTACCGTGACCTGGAGCAATGTACCCGAAGGGCGTCATATTGCATTGGCGTGGATGAGCAACTGGCAATATGCCAACAATGTACCTACTACTCAATATCGCAGTGGTAACTCTATTCCCCGTGACTTGAGCCTCTATACTTCGGCCGGTGAAACATATCTGAAATCTTCTCCAGCTAAAGAACTGCTGAAACTGCGTGGAAAAGAAGAAAAGAAACATTCCTTCAAAGTAGACCGTACCTATAACCTGGATAAGCTGCTTTCCGATAATACGGGTACATATGAAATTGAAATGACAATTAAGAACCAGAATGCTGAGATTGTAGGTTTCCAACTATTTAATTCAAAAGGAGAAGAAGTGGATATCTATTATAATCTGGTAGAGAAGAAATTCGCGATGGACCGTAGTAAGAGTGGAATCGTATCATTCAGTCAGGATTTTCCGATAGTGACTTTTGCTCCAATAGAGGATAATTCGGAAATGACATTACGTCTTTTTATTGATAAATCGAGTATTGAAGCATTTGGAGATGACGGACGTTTTGCAATGACAAACCTTGTATTTCCATCAGAACCATATAACCGCATCAGTTTCTATGCTAAAGGTGGAAGCTATACGGTAAGTTCGTTCAAGGTTTATAAATTGAAGTAAAATTAGTCTGTTTTACCTCTTTTACCATCCCTAACCTACACCAAAGCCGTACCAACTCCGTATTTGCTCCGTACCTAAGCGTTTGGACCAGACACGGGGTTGGTACGGCTTTGATACGGAGTTGGTATGGATATGATAGGCCGATTGGTCTATTTCTCTTTTATTCCTCTATTTCAATAGTGTATTTTCCTCTGAATATTTCTTCGGGCTGCAGATGCTGCATCCAATCCTTTTCTTTATATTCTCCTGTATAGTGTGCTCTGTCACAACGACCATACCACGGTTCTATACAGACGAATGGAGCATTCTTGGAAGGAGGTGACCACAAACCGACTACAGGTGCATTGAAATGCAGGCTGAGGTAGGGTTGTTTATCCTTATTATATAGAGTAACCTGCCGTACCTGACTGTTTTCCAATATCAGTGCATCTTTATCAAAGGTATGTATATCTAAAGGTAACAGTCCATCAGTTAATTTCAACGGATATTTGGTGTCCGGATCAGCGCAGCCTTTTTCGGAAATGAGGATATATTTCAGGCTGTTCTTTTTTCCAAAGCCAAAGAAACCCCGCTCTTCTGTAGCTGCATCGAAATCCGGATAACAGAATGCCGGGTGTGCCCCAATTTGGAAATGCATTTCTTTTTCTCCGGTATTCTTTACTTCCCATGTTACGTCGATTTTCTTGCCATGGATGCGATAACCAATTTCAAGACAAAATGGAAAGGGATATTTCTTGAGTGTTTCTTCGTTGCTGACAAGTTGATAACGCACTTCGTCGTCATGCTCTAATATGAGCGTAAATTCCATGTCGCGGGCAAATCCATGCTGTGTAAGGGCATAGGTTGTACCTTCATTGCGATATTCATTTTCCCACACACTTCCTACGATAGGAAAGAGCACCGGTGAATGACGTTTCCAAAATGCGGGGTTTGCTTGCCACAGATATTCTTTTCCATTAGAGAAAATACTGCACAATTCGGCTCCATGTGCAGAGACCTCGATACTAAGTTTTCCGTTAAAGAGTATTTCCATAATGATTTATTTATGAGTTTGCTGTATATACTCGTACAAAAGTAGCTAAAAAGGACGATAATAGGGCTTAAATACGGCTAAAAAACAGTCTTGTATCATAATTGATATTCTTTGTAACAAAATTGTTATCCCGTTGTCGTGGTATTCGCTTCCTTTGCAACGTGCTTTCCCGAGCAAGAAATACTTAAATTAATACCATACAACCATGAAATCAAATTCTTCGTTATCCAAGCTCTTCCCGGTGATGCTTTGTTTCTTCGCCATGGGATTTGTTGATCTGGTAGGCATTGCCTCCAACTATGTAAAAGCTGATTTAGGCCTGACGGATTCTCAGGCTAACATCTTTCCCTCGCTGGTTTTCTTCTGGTTTTTGATCTTTTCCGTACCGACAGGTATGCTGATGAGTCGTATCGGACAGAAAAAGACGGTACTTCTTAGTTTGCTGGTGACCTTTGCTTCTTTATTATTACCGGTTTTCGGCGATAGTTATACGCTTATGCTGATTTCTTTCTCTTTATTAGGTATCGGCAACGCGCTTATGCAGACTTCACTGAATCCGTTACTTTCCAATATTGTCAGAGGTGACCGACTGGCAAGTAGTCTAACCTTTGGACAGTTTGTGAAAGCGATAGCCTCGTTTCTTGCACCTTACATTGCTATGTGGGGAGCTACGCAGGCCATTCCATCCTTTGGTCTGGGCTGGCGGGTGCTATTCCCTATTTATATGGTTATTGCTGTAATTGCTGTTTTACTGTTAGGGCAGACACAGATCGCTGAAGAAAAAGAAGAAGGCAAACCTTCTACATTTAGTCAGTGTTTAGCTCTATTGGGCAAACCGTTTATTCTGCTTTCTTTCATCGGCATTATGTGTCATGTAGGAATTGATGTGGGTACGAATACTACTGCACCTAAGATTTTAATGGAACGCTTGGGCATGGGATTGGATGATGCTGCGTTTGCTACCAGCCTTTATTTTATATTCCGTACGGCAGGTTGCTTTACAGGTTCTTTCATTTTGAGAAAGATGAATGCCAAATCGTTCTTTGCTATCAGTAGTTTTATGATGTTATTGGCAATGATAGGGCTTTTTGTTTTTCATTCAAAAACATCTATTTATATTTGCATTGCATTGATAGGTTATGGTAACTCAAATATATTCTCGATTGTCTTTTCGCAGGCATTGCTGTATATGCCCGGCAAGAAGAATGAAGTTTCCGGTCTGATGATTATGGGCCTTTTCGGTGGAACTGTGTTTCCATTGGCAATGGGACTGGCAAGTGATGCGGTAGGACAAAGCGGCGCAGTAGCGGTAATGACAGTCGGTGTGCTTTATCTGCTGTATTACACATTGAAAATCAATAAGACAATCACTCATGCGTCATAAATCATAAATAGTAAATCATAAATCTAACAAGTATCATGAATAAAATTATCGTAGGAATGGGTGAAGCACTTTGGGATGTGCTGCCCGAAGGAAAGAAAATAGGTGGTGCACCTGCCAATTTCGCTTATCATGTATCGCAGTTTGGTTTTGACAGTCGTGTCGTAAGTGCTGTAGGGCGTGATGCTGACGGACGGGAAATATTGGATGTTTTTGCTCAAAAGAAACTGACTTGCCAGATAGAGCAGGTGGATTATCCTACGGGTACGGTACAGGTTACTCTTGATTCTGTCGGTGTACCTTGTTATGAAATTAAAGAGGGGGTAGCTTGGGACAATATACCTTTTACGGACGATTTGAAACGGCTGGCTCTTTCTACTCGTGCCGTTTGTTTCGGTTCTCTGGCTCAACGTAGTCCTGTGAGTCGGGCTACTATCCAGCGCTTTTTGGATACGATGCCTGACGGAGAAGATCAGATTAAGATTTTCGATATTAATCTTCGTCAGGGATTTTATACGAAGGAGATTCTTTGCGAATCTATGCGTCGTTGCAATATCCTTAAAATCAATGATGAGGAATTGGTAACAATCAGCCGCATCTTTGGTTATCCGGGTATCGATTTACAGGATAAATGCTGGATACTTTTGGCTAAATACAATCTGAAGATGCTGATTCTGACTTGTGGAACCAATGGTAGCTATGTATTTACCCCGGGCGTAGTATCTTATCAGGACACACCGAAAGTTCCTGTTGCCGATACTGTGGGAGCGGGTGATTCATTTACTGCTGCTTTCACATCTGCCATACTTAGTGGAAAACCTGTTCCTGAAGCACATAAACTGGCCGTAGAAGTTTCTGCTTATGTTTGTACACAGAGTGGGGCTATGCCGGAATTACCTTATGCTTTTAAGAGTCGGTTGGAGTAACTACCTGAAAGGTTACAATTAGATTGTTTTCTCCTTTATCATTACTATTCTGATATGGTAATGATAAAGGAGATTCATTTATATGGCAACTAATTTGGTATTATAAGGGCATTGTGTAGCATACAATACCTGTTTTCTTCCAACTTCCTGCTATTCCATATTCCTGTTTGTCTTCTGTAGTGTAACAATAATCATTTTCATTTGCTGCTTCGTATAGAGGAATGGCTCCGTCTACAGGTGAAGTATATACATATCCCAGTTCTTTTTCCAGTTGCCATCCGGCGTCTGCTTGTAATGGCTCTACGGATAAACGTTGTTTTTGTCCGTTGCTATATAAATACAGAGGCACGGTATGTGTTCTTTGCTGTTTGTAGATGGAACAAACGGCTCCTTCATATTTTCTGTTGGAGTGCACTGCAATATCTAAATAAGATGTATCGTATGTGTGATTTTTGCCATTCCAAGCCTGAAGTAACGGAGTTGTGGAAACAGATGATAACTTTTGGTTGGAAATATATTTTTCTATGGCATCTTTCACTTGTTTTCTTTTGGTGGCATCCGCTATCAGTTCATAAATAGGAAGAACTTTGTCTTGAGTGATTTTAGTCAAGGTATAATTTTCTTCATTGAAGGACTTCCACCAGGCATTGAAGCCATCGGTTATCGGCTGTGAAGTCAATAGGCTTGTATTTCCTCCATAGAATTCCAGTATAAGCTGGCCTCCTATGCTTTGTGCCACTTCTTCTTCCCACCCGCCGACACCGCTTCCGGTAAAGAGACCTTGCTGGCCTATTTTTGTCAAAGCGCTGAGTAAGGTGATTCTTGCACTGCTGGCAGCCGATGTCGCTGTAGGCACTGCTGTCCGGAAAAGTCCTCTGAATCGTGCCCCTATGCCGACGTCCACTAAAAGGTGTGTGCCATATTTATTTATGATATCTTCTGCTGTCAGACTGGCAACATCATTTTCAAACTCCTGCGTAAGGTATCTGTATTTATATTTCTCTGAGTTATAGAAGAACGAAAAGTACCAGCGTTCCGCCGTAAATAGCTGTTCACTGGAAGCAAAAGAATATTGTGAAGAATGGTTGTAGTCAGATTCGAACTCTTTGTGTTTGAGAATGGTACCGATCGATAGAGCATTCCTGGAATTTATGTCTCCCAGTATTAGGTTATTGGTCATGTCGGTCAGGAACGTTGTTGCATTTTCTCCAGCGTAGTCTCTGGGTTCGGAAGCATTTGCCCGCATACGATAGATATTATCTTCATCGTTGTTTTCTAACTTCTCCAAATCTATTATGGGAGCTTTTATGGCTTCGGGACTTAAGTAATCAGCGGTAACATCGTAGCCCGCACCAAGAATTTGCTTCATATTTGCCGGGTAGGTTTTGAAAATGACTTCCTTGTCAGGAATAGCTTTGAGTTCATAGACATCAGAAGGAGTTTCATCTTCCGGGGTGAAATCTGAATCTGAGGAACATGCATATGAAATACATGCCAGAATGACAAAATAGAATAGCTTTTTCATAAAATAATAGTTTTCTAGTAGTTATATTGTATTTGTAGGCAAAAGTAACAGAAGTATTTGAAGGGGCAATGTGTACACGTCCTTTTTTACAGAAAAAGTGTCTTGTTTTATATTATCGACGATTTTACATTACTGCACAAAGTTCCTCCACCTGCTTTTCAAAACTATCTCTCATCTTAGCCTTATTTTTTACTACGCTCCGATGATTGTAAATAGTTTGTGGCGAATAGAACAGGAGGGTGGCTATCTTAGAGCTATCTTTAATCCCCATACGTATCAATGCAAATATACGGAGCTCCGTATTCAATATCTCTCCTCTTTTAGGAATGATTTCTTCACCTTCTCGTAATAATGCATTAAATTCTTCTATAAATTTGGGGTATAAGTTCAGAAATGCAGTATCGAAGTTTACAAAGAATTCTTTCGCATCGGTGTCTGATAGTTTAGTGGTATTGACTAACTTCAAAAGATCATCCGTTTGTTTTGCTTTCACTTTGCGTTTTACCAAATCCTGGTATTTATTCAGTTTATCTATATAGGCAGCACACAGATCCATGAACAGGCTTACATATTCTTCACGTGTATGATTGGTCTCTACTAATGCTTTATTCAGATGCTGTAATGCCTGATTCATATCCGCCAGTATCTCTCTGCGTTTATGAAGTTGGTGCATTTGCCGGTAAATATAGATCAGGGAAATAACTAGTCCGATAGATAATATACTGATACATATCAGTGACCATTGTAGTCGTTTACTTTTAATAAGGTTCTGTTCCTGATAAGACAGTACGATAGAAGGGAATTTCTTCGCTATCTCGAGCATGCGGAGACGATTGTTATAAAACTGTGCGTCTTCCATGGAATAATTCAGGTAGCGGTTAGCACGCGATACTTCTCCACTTTTATTTTTAAAGATATATAAGGCAAGTTCCTGCAGAGCCAGGTTTTCCTTAAGCGGGCATACCTGATCCGAAATAGCAGCTTTGATCAGATAATGCTCGTATTCGTCCCAATTCCCTAATTTAGAATGTACTAATGCCAGACCGTAAGTAACCATAGCATAAAGACGAACATTTACGGGAACTCCTTCCAGTGCTTTTTGGTAGTATTCTTTCGCTTCGGGATATCTTTGGTGACGATAGAGATTTTCTCCTTTCCAGTAGTCGTGTAATGACGAACCGACGGGCAGTACGCTGATTAGAGAATCCTGATAGAGCATCTCTTTTTCATAATAGCGGGGGGCATATACTTTATCATTGGAGTATTCGGCCCACATACTGTAAGCCCATTCACAGGCGACATAGTATTCTATCTTTGACGGAGCATCTAAAGTGCGTGAGTCTATTTGTGCCAGATTCTGAATGGATTCGCTGAAATAGCCTGAAGTGGAAAGAAGTACTGAACGGTGAATGATGCTCAGATTGCGATAAGTGGGATTTGAAAGTTGCATGGCCACTTGTTCTTCCCTGTCTACATAGAGCATGGCCGAATCGAAACGATATGTATAGTACTCTTCATAAATGGCATTGTATAATCGGAAGCGTTCATTTTTATCCATTGCCGGATATAGCAAATGTTTTAGGCTGTCAATCCGGGTTTCCTTTTGGAGCGAGTATTGGTTGCGCTGTTTTAAAGCTGATTCCAATTCATTGGATAAGTCCGTTTTATTCGCTGCACGAAAAGGTACAAGCATAAATAGTAGAAATAATCCTGATAACAAGTATCTTTTCATAGGGTATATTCATTTAAAGTAGACAAATACAAAGATATTAAAAGTTTTTAGCAAACGGATACATCTACCTGCTTTTATAAAATGAATACCTGTAATATGTTTATAATCAGTGTGATAATGACGTGTGCTACTTCACTTCAATCTACCTGACGACTACTTGTGGCAACAGTGCATAATAATACCTTCTAACTTTGCCCTCGTTGAAAGATAAAGGATGTATTTCCATCCGATCCTTTGGCAAAGAGTTTAATTTTAAATCCTATTAATATTATGAAAGTAAGTCTCTTTTCTTATGTTGTATTGGCAGCTTTGTTATTCGCTACTACTGCGATAGCAAATAGTCCGGTGGAGAATGACACCATCAGTAGTAAGAAGACGGAAGGAAGCGAACGCAATGTGATGCTGAATGCTTCGGATGCTAACAAGCCTCGTGAAATCCAGATCGGACTTCCCAGTGAAGATGTGAATGTGTATGAGAACGGATTGCCCGCCGTATATTCTTCGGCTGTGCACAAGTTGGCTACTCACTGGCGCAGCGATGCCAGCCTGGGTGAAGTCGGATTAATGACACCGTCCGAATCTGCTATTGCTACCGGAAATATTGCTTATTCCGTAAATTCTTTCTCTAAATTGGGACAGAAGGAGTTTAAGGGAGTCTTGAATTATCATACCAATCACTTCGGATGGCAGAATGTGGACATGAATGTGTCCGGTGGCATCGGAGATCGTTGGCTGTATACAGCGAGCATTTATCAGAATTTCGATCCGGGTAGTTTCGCCCCTAAGTTTGAAAACTTCAGTGACCGCACCCAATTGTATCATGCCGGGCTGACCCGCCTTTTCAATAACAATCGTGGAAAATTCTCCGTTATTTATAAATTCTCGAAAAGTAATGCACTCGGTTCGATGATTAATGCTGCTCCGTTCATTTATGTGGGAGATGGCAGCGTAAAAGAAATTTCGGGGTTCAAGTTGGGGACTTCTTCATATGCTCCCGAAGGTGGACGCTTTCAATATATGGACGTAATGGATGGAAAGATGAAGAGCGGGCGCTTCGGTGACTTCACGGGGAATAGAGCGCATGAAGTAGCTATGCTGTTTGATTATACTTTCCATAATAATCTGAATTGGATATTCAATGCCAAGTTTATGAATGCTCCTGAAGCAAATTATGTAGATTTCGGCGGTAGTAATATCAGTGAAGCAACTGAGGAAGATGGTCTTTTTCTGGATGGTTCGAAAGATGCCTATACCGGATTGGTGGAAGGTAGACGTACCTGGTTGCACCTTGGAAAGGTGAAGAATGTATTGCTAACCTCTGAGTTGAAAAAGAAAGTCGGTAACCATGATGTACGTCTGGGGTTGAATGAATGGTTTTATCACTTGAATTATCAATCTTCTTCTTTTCAATGGACGGGAACCGTCACCGAATATCCGCAGATACTGAACCGGGTGGAAGCTGACGGAAGTACCAGTAAATTCAGAGGATTCAATGAACTGAGCCCTGAGTACACGAAAGGGACTGAGAATAAACTGGCTGCTTACTTTACGGACAATTGGCAGGTAAGCCCGAAATTCACAGTCTACTACGGGGCTCGCCTAGAATATTATCGTATGTCTGCCGACCAGATTCCTTACAGCCGTTATTCTGGTTTCCATATTGGTGATACCCATGAATATACGGACAATGAAGGGAATGTGCTTTCTACTGAAAAGATACAGCCGCATAAAGTGGTAAAAGATAAGTTGAATTATGCTGCAACGGCACAATTTACTTACAAACTGACCAGGAACTTCGGGCTTACTGCTGATGGAACTATTGCTACCCGTTTTCCGCGCATTAATGAATATGCAGGAACCGGCCCAACTGAGGAACAGTATAAGCGTGTGACCATCCCCTTGTTGCGTGGTGGATTATTCTATCAGAATGACTGGATAAACCTGACTTCTATGATTACCTATATCTCTAAGTCGAATAACATAGACCAGCAGAATGTAACCAAGCCGGGAACAACGCAATCCAAGACCACTTTGTTGATTTACGATATCAAGACATTGGGCTGGACTACTTCTGCTGAAATCAATCCCTTCAAAGGTTTTCATTTGCATGCCCTGTTCACTTACCAGAAGCCCACTTATAATAACTACTTCATTAAATCTCCATTTGAAGGAGTGTCCGATCTGAATGCCAACGGTAATATTGTGAAGGAAATTCCCCAGGTATTGGCTGAAATAGATCCCAGTTATAACATAACGCCCGATTTACGTCTGTGGCTTAGCTTCCGTTACTTTGGTAAGACATATGCCAATCTGATCAATGCCCTCTATTTCAATGGCCGCTGGGAAACTTTCGGTGGAATTAACTGGAAAGTGAATAAACATCTCTCACTGGGTGCAACGGTAGTGAACTTCCTGAATCAGAAAGGTGCCAGCGGCACGATTAATGGTGCAGAACTGTTGGGTAAGGAAGAAGCAGGCAAATTTAAAGACCATTATATGAGTGGCAACTATTTGCGTCCGTTTACGCTGGAATTCAGTGCAAGTCTTTCATTCTAATTTAAATTAATATATTTTTGTAACTAAATTGATTGTATACCATGAAAAATTTACTTGTAACCCTTTTTGCATGCGCTACTTTATCGTATACTCATGCAGCGGAAAACAAAACGATCCGCATTTCTACGGACAACACTGACCTGGTGCTTCAGGTAGGCGATAATGGTCGTCTGTATCAAACTTATTTAGGTGAGAGACTACTGCATGAACAGGATTTGAATAATTTCAGCTGGAGTATCCATGCAGGTGCCGATGGTAGTGTAAGCCGGCGTGGTTGGGAAGTATATAGTGGTTCGGGTAATGAAGATTACTTTGAACCGGCCATTGCTATTACTCATAACGATGGCAATCCGTCCACTATCCTGTATTATGTTTCTTCTTCCTCTAAGGCGGTTGAAGGCGGTATGGAGACTGTGATTAATCTGCGTGACGACAAGTATCCGGTAGATGTCACTCTGCATTATGTGGCTTATCCGAAGGAAAACGTTATCAAGACTTGGAGCGAAATCATACATCAGGAGAAGAAGCCTGTAATGCTTTCGACCTATGCCTCTACCATGCTTTATTTCAATAATTCAGCTTATTACCTGACTGAGTTTAGTAGTGACTGGGCGAAGGAAGCACAAATGAGCAGCCAACAGCTACAGTTCGGTAAGAAAGTGATCGATACGAAGTTGGGGAGTCGTGCCGCCATGCATACACATCCTTTCTTTGAAGTAGGACTGGATCAACCGGTCAGAGAAGATCAGGGAAGCGTATTGATGGGTACATTGGGCTGGATCGGTAATTTCCGTTTCATTTTTGAGGTAGACAATGTAGGAAACCTTCGCGTGATTCCTGGCATCAATCCTTATGCTTCGAACTATGAGTTGAAACCGAATGAAGTGTTTACTACCCCTGAATTTATCTTCACTTTAAGCAATGACGGTGCTGGGAAAGGTAGCCGGAATCTCCATGAGTGGGCACGTAACTATAGTTTGAAAGATGGTAAAGGCAGTCGTCTGACTCTTCTGAATAACTGGGAAAATACAGGCTTTAACTTTAACCAGGAGATACTGACTGAGTTAATGAAGGAAGCCAAGCATCTGGGTGTAGATATGTTCTTATTGGACGACGGGTGGTTTGCAAACAAATATCCCCGTAAAAATGATCATGCAGGTTTGGGAGACTGGGATGTGAATCATAATAAATTGCCCGGTGGTATTCCGGCTCTGGTGAAAGCTGCCAAAGATGCAGATGTGAAGTTCGGTATCTGGATTGAGCCTGAAATGGTGAATCCCAAGAGTGAACTCTTCGAGAAACATCCGGATTGGGCGATCATGCTGCCTAATCGTGATACGTATTATTATCGTAACCAGTTGGTGCTTGACCTTAGCAATCCGAAAGTGCAGGACTATGTGTATAGTGTTGTAGAGAATATAATGAAAGAGAACCCGGAAGTTGCTTTTTTCAAATGGGATTGCAACAGTCCTATTACCAATATTTATTCCCCGTATCTGAAGAATAAACAGGGGCAGTTGTATATTGACCATGTCCGCGGTATCTATAACGTTCTGAAACGTGTGAAGGAGAATTATCCTGATGTCCCGATGATGCTTTGCTCCGGTGGTGGTGCCCGTTGCGATTATGAAGCACTGAAATATTTTACCGAGTTCTGGTGCAGCGATAATACGGATCCTGTAGAACGTATCTATATCCAGTGGGGCTTCTCTCAATTCTTCCCGGCAAAAGCTATGGATGCTCATGTGACCAGTTGGAACAAGGCGACTTCCGTGAAATTTCGTACCGATGTGGCCTCTATGTGTAAACTTGGTTTCGATATCGGTCTGAAAGAACTTACTGCTGACGAACTGGCTTATTGCCAGACAGCCGTTGCCAATTGGAAACGCCTGCAGAATGCTATTATGGATGGTGACCAGTATCGTTTAGTTTCTCCTTATGAGGGAAATCATATGGCATTGAACTATGTGAGTAAAGATACCAACAAAGCAGTACTGTTTGCTTACGATATCCATCCCCGCTTTCAGGAGAAACTGATGGCAGTGAAATTACAAGGTCTGGATCCGAATAAGCAGTATAAAGTAGAAGAAATCAATCTGATGCCTTCGGTTACTTCAAAGTTAGGGTCTAACGGAAAAGTTTTTTCCGGTGATTATCTGATGAAAGTCGGTTTGAATGTATTCGGTTTGGCTACGACTCAGAGCCACGTGATTGAGTTTACTGCTCAATAAGTAGATTGCCGATAAAGATATTTTTATAATAAGTGCGCCCACTAAAACTTTATTTTAGTGGGCGTATCTGTTTTTATGTACCTTCATATCATCAAAAAAAGTATGAAATCGTAAAATTAAGGATGCCTTTTAATCTTTAATATTCTAAATATCAGTGCTATAAAATTATTTATTTTAGTTTATTGATTTTAGAATTTAGATTCCTCCATTTCCCATTATTTTTGTTCTCGTCCATTGAGTCTAATACAAATGAATCATATAAAGAGGATGAAATAGTCCGATTTAATAACCTGAACGGTTACAGGAATGTGCCTGACAGCACAAAGATCTTGCTTCCGTTATTAAAAAATAATTAAGATTATGAGTGAATCGCCTTCTGTAAACAAAGACCGCGTACTGACCTGTTCCGTTTATTGTAACGGAAACAAACTGGGAAATGAGTACACCTTGGTTGCTGCTACGGTGCATTTGGAACTGAACCGCATCGGTAAAGCAACATTGAAATTTAATGCCGGAAATATGAATAAGCAGACCTTCGACGAGAGTGATGCCGACCTTTTCAAGCCGGGTAATGCTATCCGTCTGGAAGTAGGCGATATTGAAAAGGAAAATATACTGTTCGATGGTATGATTATCGGGTTACGCATCATTACTGATAAGGACTTTCATTCCTATATGTTAGTGGAGTGCCGTGACCATGCCTATTCTGCCACGCAAGGACGTAAGAATCGCATCTTTGAAAAGAAGAAGGACTGTGACATCATTAAAGAAGTATTGTCAGCTTACGGTAGTGTGGAAGTAGACTCCACACCCTATCAGTACCCCACGCTGGTACAGTATTATTGTTCCGATTGGGATTTTGCCCTTTCGCGTGCCGATGCCAATGGCCTGTTTATCTTTACTGATGGTGGTAAGATAAAGGTGAAGAAGCCCGATGTGAGTACGTCGCCTGTACTGACTGTAACTTATGGTGTCGACTTGACTGCTTTTGACCTTGA
>OGGC01001189.1_pt1 | contig 18434 bp, 10 predicted proteins | sample 1571181 | NCBI WGS metagenome assembly OGGC01 (sample SAMEA2581930, study PRJEB24529) | metagenome | biome: Human gut stool | place: China | collected 2011 | reverse complement strand
AGAGCATCTGCCTTACAAGCAGAGGGTCACAGGTTCGAGCCCTGTAGGTCCCATTGTCCAAAGGACATGCCGGCGTGGCGGAACTGGCAGACGCACAGGACTTAAAATCCTGCGGGACTAACCTCCCGTACCGGTTCGATTCCGGTCGCCGGCATTGAAAAAAATCCTGAAACCTAAGAGAAATCAAGGGTTTCAGGATTTTTTGTTGCCCTAAAAAATGGGTTTAGGGGCAAAAAGTATCACGGGGTAAATCAAAATAAACTATCTTTTCTGGATGGGGCATGGTAGAATGAAATTTACATAGCAGTTTATAGATAAACTGTAAAAGGAGAACTTTGCAAAGGGAGGTTATATTACTAAAATGAAAAAGAAAAGAAGTTTATGGATCATGCTGATAACAGCATTCTGTATATGTGTGTCGATACTATTCGGTTCGGCAGCCACTGCAAAAGCAGAGGGTGAAGGACAGGAATATACATATACAGATAGTGCGGCATTTACCTGCGACGCGGCTGGTGTAATTACAGCCTATACAGGAGACAGAACAGTAAAAGAACTGGTGGTTCCGCAGATTGTAAATGGTGTAACTGTTACAGGAATTGGTGCTGATGTATTTAAGGATATGGCAAAGCTTGAATTTGCAGCTATACCAGATACCGTTACCAGCATAGGAGATTTTGCATTTAGTGGTTGTGAAAAGCTGAATACGATCTATCCATATCAGCCAGTGGTGGATCCTGCAACCGGCGTAGATACAGGAAAGTTTGTTATCTTGAAATCCGAACAGAATGCCAGAGGAGTTATAACACTTCCGACAAATCTGAGTCAGATCGGTACAGGCGCATTCGCGGGCTGTACTTCTGTTGGCAAGTTTGCTGTTGCAGATGCAAATGCATATTTTACAACACATGCATGGGATCGTGCATGGACACAGCAGCCAAATGATAATTCCGGTGATGAGGTAGTGACGAATCCTAAAAATACAGGTGAAGTTTTGTTAAGTAAAGATGGAACGATGATGTATCGTCTGGCACCTGCCTTCCAGTATACGGGAAATGGTCTTTATAATATACCAGAGACAGTTGTGACTCTTCTGCCATATGCCTGCGAGCAGGTGTCATTAAATGGAGGATTTGTAATTCCGGCATCCGTGCAGGTTATAGGAGATTATGCATTCTATAAGTGCGGGAATCTGAATACAGTAAAATTTGCTGAGGGTTCCCAGACATCCACGATCGGAGCGTATGCATTTGCATATAATAATAATTTACAGAAATCAGATATAACAGACGGGGCTTCGTGCTTTACACTTCCGACCGGTGTGACATCTATCGGGGAGTATTGCTTTGCTTATTGCCAGAATATTGTGATTGATATATCAAAGACAAAACTTGAAGTTATTCCTGATTATGCATTTTATGAGAGCGACAACCTTCATGAGTTGCAGACACCTGTAACATTACGAAAGGTTGGAGCTTATGCATTTTATGGCTGCAACAATCTGAATGAGGTGAAATTCCTTGGAAAGACTTTAGAGGAGATCGGAACAGGAGCATTTAAGACCTGCAATAATCTTCATATTGTAGATATTCCGGAAGGTGTCACGGCGATTGCGGACGGAACCTTTGATGGATGTCAGAACCTGAATACTATAAAACTTCCGGACAGCTTAAAAACGATTGGTGATAATGCATTTAAGGATTGCAGAAATATTCACGAGATGGTGATTCCTCCAAATGTATCTCATGTATCTAAGAACAGCTTTGCCGGAGCAAATCAGAATGACATAGATACATCAAAAAACCAGTACATCCAGAAATTTGTAAAAGCAAAGCTTCCGGATGTCGGTGAGAAATTCACAGTCGGAAATCTGAAATATAAGATAACAAAGTCTCACAAGACGAAAGGAACAGCAGCGTTATATGGAACGAAGGGTAAGTCATTAAAGACAGCCAAGGTTCCGGCAACGATCATGTATAAGGGTTATAAATTCAAGGTTACATCGATTGGAAATAATGCATTTAAGAACTGTAAAAAGTTAAAAACAGTGAAGCTTGGAAGTAATGTCAAATCAATCGGTAAGAATGCATTTTACGGATGCAAGAAGCTGACAGGTGTTACCCTGGATGCCAAGTTGACTACGATTGGTAATGGAGCATTTACAAAGTGTATCGCACTGAAGAAGATCACTATTCCTGCAAAGGTTACAAAGATCGGAAGCAAAGCTTTTTACGGTGACAGTAAATTGAAGACGATTACGATCAAGAGCAGTAAGATCAAGTCAAAGAAGATTGGAAAATCAGCATTTGCAAAGATCAATAAAAAGGCTACGATCAGAGTTCCAAAGAAGAAGCTTTCAGCATATAAGAAGATCATCAGAAGTGCCGGAGCGGCAAAGAGCGTAAAGATTAAGAAATAAAGATCCATTCCTTTAATAATAGAACGAATATATATATTCTGCCAGGATAACAAAAGCCCCGCGGCAGGTAATGCCACGGGGCGAAGGAAGGGAATCTATGAAAAATGAAAGTAAGCAATAATTATAAAGTGTGTATCTGATATTCAGGTATGCACTTTTTTAGATCTGAGGACATACAGTCGAAAACGCTTGCTCTGACCACATTTTCGGTGATGCCCTCTTGGTTTTGTTTTCCTTTGATGGTATTCATATTAAAGGATAAATGTGTTCATTCTATGTTCAGGGTGTCAATGAATTGTGAAAAGAACACATAAAAAATGCATGTTTTAACGGGATTAACGTGCGGTATAAAATGATTTACAGGTTGCGTTTATTCGTGGTATGATAAAGAAGCCTGCAGGGAGCAGGAAAATAAAAAGGTTATGGAAAACACAGGAGGAAAAGAAAATGGTAGTAGTAAATACAGAAAATATACCGGGAAGAGAGTATCAGGTGATCTCATTGGTAACAGGTTGTTGTGTTATGTGTAAGAATATCGGAAAAGATATCGGTGCATCCTTTCGTAATATGGTAGGAGGAGAAATGCAGGCGTATACACAGATGATGGCTGATGCAAAAGATAAGGCGATTTCGTATATGATCAATCAGGCTATGAGCATGGGAGCAGATGCGATCGTAAATGTCAGATTTGCTTCAACAACAATTGTTGCCGGTGGCGCAGAAATTCTTGTTTCCGGAACAGCAGTGAAGTTTACAGCTTAACAGATTGATTTGTACACAGTGTTAGAAATGGAGGAGTATATGAAGAAACCAAAACATGAGCTGATGACATTTGTTGCCGGAATCGTTATGCTGGTGGCAGGGTTATTTATATTGTCTCAGAAAGTAATTGTATCATCCAGTTTCTTTTCTTCATTTGGAGGATTGTCAATCTGGGGAGCAAGAGTCAGTTCCGGTATGGTAGTGATTCCGTTGATAATTGGAATTGTATGGATGTTTATGACAGATTCATTTGCATCAAAGGTTTTTTCTGCATTGGCAGGACTTTTGATCGTAATAGCAGTTATTTTGTCAACAAATATTCATCTTACCAGTATGACATTATTTGACTGGCTGGTAATTCTGGTACTGATCTTTGGAGGACTTGGGTTTGTAGGCAGAGTGCTTCTGGCAGACAGAAAAAATGATGAGGTTGATCCACGAGAAGAAATGTACAGGGAAATGTATGGAGAATCGACGGATAAAAAATCAAAGAGAAGAAGAAAATAGGATTTTGTATATTCCGTTGGAAACGGGAGAATTTAAAGGGAAAGACTATTACAAAAAAAATATAAGAAAGAGATGAGTGATATGCCTTATTTTTATTTTGACCCAACGTATATTTTAGTTCTGATCGGAGTTGTTCTGTCTCTGATCGCATCTGCTCAGGTGAAATCGGCGTATAAGAAATATGAGAAAGTATCGACAAGATCAGGATTTACTGCAGAGCAGGTGGCAGCAATGATCCTCAGAAATGCGGGAATTACAGATGTGGCGATTCGACCGATCGCAGGCGAATTAACGGATAACTATAATCCCAAGGAGCATACACTGAACCTGTCACAGAATGTATATGGTTCCAGGTCGATTGCAGCAATAGGCGTAGCAGCACATGAGTGTGGTCATGCAATTCAACATGCGGAAGGATATGTACCGCTTAGCTTTCGTTCGGCGATCGTGCCTGTTGTAAGCATTGGTTCTACATTATCATGGCCATTGATTCTGATCGGTTTACTGATCCCGAGACTGGACGTATGTATTACATTCGGAATCATTTTGTTCTCGCTGGTCGTTGTATTCCAGTTCGTAACATTGCCGGTTGAGTTCAATGCTTCGGGCAGAGCCATTGCAATCTTAAGAAATGGTGGATTTATGACGGAAGAAGAACTTGGCGGTGCTAAGAGAGTTTTAACTGCCGCGGCACTTACTTATGTGGCAGCAATGGTAACAGCGATTCTTCAGCTCGTACGTCTGCTGTTGCTTACAAATAGAAGAAGATAATCAAAAAGTAAATATCTAATATTTCGGAGTGCACATTTATGGGCATGCCGGGATATGATATGAATGTAACCGGAAGGTGAAAAATTGTGGTATTAAATGATACCGGTTTTCAGCTTTCCGGTTATTTTTTGTTTTATGACAGGATGAATATGGAGAAATGGATGCACATATGTGAGAATCATTTTCGGGTTGCGGAAGCGTATAGTACAAAATATACAAATAATTTGTTAAAATTAGTAAAAATACCTAAAAATATGTTGCAAAATTGTGAATAGTATTTATAAAAATTATGTGCTACAATATCCATGGTGTGATAAATTTGGATAGTTTCTCACAAAATTAATACGAAATTGTGCAATAAATTAGAAGATTACACAAAAATATGCCCAAGGTATCACAACCGGAAACATAATGACATTGCCAGTTATCCCAAGGGGTTGGATAACTGGCAATTTATAGTATATCAAAGTATACATAGGAATTGGCGGGATGCAGTTCCGGACAGCAATGAATGGAGGACAGAATGAGAAAACGAAACATGAGAGGATATGTAGCGGCACTGGCGTTGACGGCAGGACTCTGTATGACGCAGGGGCTTTCTGTACAGGCAGCGATAGATGTGCAGGGCGACAGCGGATCGGATCAGGAATATGAGGCGGCAGATCCGTCAAAGGGAGTCACCTATGTAAAAAATGATGCAGGAAGTACAATGGGAATTGATCTGAATGGTAATTCTGTTATTATTCGCAAATCTGACAAATCGACATCACAGAGTACATATATCAATATTTATAATGATAAAAACAGGAATGGAGAGTTGGATGAAGGTGAATCAGCATTTGAACTGGATGGAAGTGCTGATATTCTGTATCCGGGGATGCCTGTTTACGGATTATATGAACAGAAGTCAGATCGGCCACTTGCGATCACATTAGATGGTGTAGAGCTGGGATCGGTGTATGGCGTATACGGAGGCTGTATTGAGACAGAATCTGACAGTACTGCATTAATTGTGCGGGCTTTGAATGAGGCTGATCTGAAAGTATTAACCGCAGCAGAGAAATCAGAGGTAAAAGGAGATGTGGAACTTCAATTTGTGGATACATCGGTAAGCAGTGGGCCGTTATATATAGGAAAAACTGCTCAGATCAGTGGAAATGTGTCCTTATCCCTGAATGGCGGATCTTATTATATGATCAATGCACTTGCATCAGGAAGTACTGTGCAGAAGAATGTGGATGTGAAATTACGGAATGTTAGTTTTACGGGGACTGATACATCCGGAATTGTGCTTTCCGGCAGTACAGTAAATGGTGATGTGAATTTTGATGCTGATGGGATCAATGTAAGCAGTCAAAGTGAATTCCATGTATTAAATTCAGGTAGTGCAAATAATCTGGCTGTATCATTAAAGAATTATATCGGAAAAGAATGGACATTTTATGGCACGAATAATAGTGCTGTAAAGGGAGATTTGGATCTAAAGATCCTGGGCGGAAGCGGAACCTTTGCAAATATATATGGTACCTATTCGTCAGGTATTTATGGACATGCATCTATACAGATTGAGGGTTGTATCTGTTCTGGGGCGATCATGGGAAGTAGTTCCGAATGTTCATTTATCAGTCGGGGAAGCGCAAAGGATGGGTATACCGTTGATGTTGCAATAAAGAATTGTAAAGTAAACGGTATCGTGTATGGCCTGAGCGGTGTAAAGCAGATCTATTCTTTGAAACTTACCATGCAGGATATTGATGGTGGAAGTGCAAGTATATATGGTTACCAATCCGGTTCCGCGAATGTGACCGGTCCGGCTGACATCAGTCTGGATAATTGTAAGGGATACAGTATCTATGGTTATTCAGGATATACTTCTGAAAACTATAAGACCTCGGCTGCACAGAAGATCTCAGTGACCAATTGTACAGCAAGCTGGTCGATCTATATAGTATATAGTGGTTATTTCGGAGATGACTGTATTATTAACAGTTCAAAAAATATCTGGTCTACATATACTGGCTTTTATTATGCGAAAGCAGATAAGAATGTAATGTTTACATCTGCACATGAAAATGACAGTACAATCCTGGATGAGAATGGTCAACCGGTGATTGATTCAAATTCGTCTGCAGGCTCGAATACATATTATATGTTGCAGGGAGCAACAATAAATGGAGATGTTACAGTAGATGTAACAGGTATTCGTTGTAAGGCAATGCAGCCGTTAAGTTCATCTACAATTTATGGAAACTCTGACTTTACGATAAGAGACAGTGAAGTATTTGGAAGCTCTAATGATACAGTCCAATTTGCTTCTTATGCGACATCGACGGACGAACATCATGTAAATGTACAGATTGAAAATACGGACTTCAGTGCCATGAGTTCACTTCGGTTCAGTAATACTCTGGCAGATAATACAAAACTTACAATGACAGTAAAAGATGATTGTAAACTGCCATCCACATGTTATGTTATTCCGAATACAAATGAAACCGGTTCTGCAATCATAACGATCGGAAACGATATCTACTATGGTGGAACGGTTGTATTGAATGAGGATGTTTCTGCTGACAATGTATATTTTGGTAATTATGCAAATTATTCAACTGCGCTTGCGATCATTCAGGTTTCAGAAAATGTCACAGTAACAGCAAAAGAGCATTTGTATATAACATCGTCTACCAAGCTATTGAATAAGGGAACGATAAAGGCAAATGCAATAAAGAGCCTTACGTCTTCAAATCCAAAGATCTATTTGAATGGCGGACAGATCGATGCAGAAGAGAATGCAGCGGAGATCTATTATCCAATAAAACTGGCGTACAATAAAAATGCGGGTGCTGTTTCTACCGGATCGGGGGAAACAATCTCATTAGATCCCGGTGTATATTATGGAAAAAATGAACAGAGTATCAGTGTTTATATTTCAACTTCCACCGGATACCAGATGAAATCAGCAATTGTAAAGAAAGATTCGGAAACAACGGGTTCCGAACTTGCAGTATCGGGTTATAATTACAGTTTCGATATGCCGGATGAATCGGTAACGATCGTTGTAACATTCGAAGGCCTGCCGATTACGATAAAAAAAGCGGCAGCAGATCCTTGTGCTGTTATAAATAAAGAATATACATCCGAGGCACCATTATACGATCTGACCAGACTTGTGATCATCAATGATGCAAAAGAAGGTACAGTACAATATAAAGAAGATACTACATATGATCTTCCACAGGGACTGAAGATCGAAGATGGAAAGATTATTGGAACACCTACGGTATTATATGAAAATGGAAAACGGACTGATATTCATGTAACAGGTAAGAACGGAACGGAAGCAGTATTAAAACTGAATGTGATCGTTTCAACCAAACAGCAGGTACAGGAAAGTACCAGTGAGAGGTTGACGATTGACGAAGAGAAGAAAGAAATCAATTTAAATGGTACTTCAGCAGTTATTCAGGAGATGAAGCTAGCAGATGGTACTACAGTTACCGGAATCTATGCGGATGATGACCAAGATGGTAAACCGGATGGAAAGAGTGCTATGTACAGTGCAGATCTGTCTGATTATGTGATCAAGGGAGTTGACAGACAGAATAGTGACCGATCGGTCAGAATCACCATGTTAAGTGGCTCTGTGGGTACGATATATGGCGCGTATAATTCTCAGATGTCATATACAGACAGCGATGCGGTTGTCGTTGATGTTCAGGGAGGTACCGTAAATAATGTATATGGACTGGGATCCGGAGCTTCATTAGATGGATGTGTAGCTGTTAAAACAGGAAAAAATGCAACAGTTGGAACTGCAGCTATCAAGGATGCGTCATATGCATTCTTCGCAGGCTCTCTACTTGATAAAGCAGGAGCGATCACATTGGATAAGAAATATGTGATTAATGAGTTATTGAGTGGAGATTCTCTGGTAGTAAAAGAATTTGCAACGATCATAGCGAATGCACGAGTTGAGCTTACAGGAACATTCACATTGGAACGTGGAACAGAATGTACGATCAATAAAGGCGTAAAAGCAGATAAGTTTACAACAAATGGAAATTTATCAAAGATCTGGTTCCATGATAACTGCGAATTTGGATCATTTGAACCAAATTACTGTTGGGTAACGATAGAGGAAGATGCAAAGCTTACTGCTGATGACATCAAGGCACAGAATACATCCGGTAAGATCCTTCATAAGGGTGTTGTGTCCGGTAAGACATTCAGTAGCACGGCGAAATGGCTGGTGATCGGTTCTTTTGCGGAAGATACAGATATCAGTGACTGGTCGAAACTGTATTTTAAAGTAACGGCAACATCGAATATGGAAGGTATCACCGGATATTCATCTGCTGAGGATTTTGGATGGAGCGACAGCGAAGATGGAAATGGACTTGACTATTATCTGCCGGGTAATACGACTCAGAATATTACTTATGTAGATATTCCGGGATATACAGCAGTACTTTCGGTAAATGGCGGAGAGGCTGTTGAGGGAGATGCAAACGGAAGATGCGCGTTGACGTTTCCACAGGAGAAGTCAGAGATATATGTGGAATATATAGCAAAGCAGATCACATGTACAAAACAGTATTCGGATCCGGTCGTTGTAAAAGATACCGAGTATACAGCAGAAGATCCGGCATATGATCTGAATCAGTTAAAACTTGAGAACGATACATCTCTTCGGTACGGATCATCGAAGAAGTATAGGATCAAAGCCGGTTCCAAGCTTCCGGACGGACTGATTCTGCAGGATGGAAAGGTAGTTGGTACACCTGCTGATACAGCAGAAACGACAGAAACGGTTTTCCGTATTACAGGAAGAAACGGTTCTGAGGCAGAGTGTAGGGTTGTATTTACAGTAGAAGAAGCAGGATATAAGGTAACGGATCTGACGAAAGAACTGGATGTAAAAGAGTATAGTGATATTGATCTGAAAGGACATTCCGTTGTTATCATGTCGGATGCATCCGATAGCTCCGGTAAAAAAGTATCGATCTATCCGGATGATAATCATGATGGTGTTGCCGACAGCGGACGGGCATTAAAAATTGGTGGAAAGACATCTTATGATCTGAGCAGCCGGTCGATCTATGGATATAAAGATAATACACCTTATGAGGGAGATATCTCTATCTATATGTATGGTGGATCTATCGGTGGTTTGTTTGGCGCAGGTACATCAAGTAAGGGAACTGCTCAGGCGCAGGTAGACGGTACAGTCAGTCTGTATGTGAAGGGTGGAACAATTTCTTATCGGACTGCAGGAGCATATAATGCAGATGTAAAGAAAGTGGAACTTTATGCAACCGGCGGATCTTTCTATCAGTATGTTTACGGCTTGCAGGAGGCAAGTGCAGATGATCTTGTATTCCATTTTACAGATAAGGCTCATATGGCGCAGACACCATCCAGAGAGACCTATAGTATGTATTTTGCAAAAAGCGGAACTGTAAGAAAGAATGCAGATATCAGGATCGGTGCAAGTGGCAGTCAGGTAGCATTTGCAGATTATAAAAACAGTATGATATCAAATAAGAGCAATTCATATGGATTTTATGAAAGTACGATTCAGGGAAATGCAACCTTTGATGTTGTTGGTAACTGGAGTCTTGGCAGTAAGAGCAAGAGCTGGTTCTTAAATGATTCGACCGTTAAGGGGAATGTGGATATAACATTGGATACCACATCATTTGGAATCAGTAACTCAACCGGTACAGATCTGGGAGGAAGCGTTCTGGTATACAAAGGATCTGTAGGAAATATAACAGTTACAGATAAAACAGGATGCAGTAACTATGTTGTAGCGGCGCAGTGTACTGTTAATAATATAGTTGGAAAACGTACAGTGACCGGAACATCCAGAGGTATTGTGACATACCTGTATCAGGATAGCAACTATACATTAAATGGCGGATTATATGCTGAGGATTATCAGGATGTATATGTTGGCGGAACTTATACGATCAATAAAGATGTAGCAACAAGAGATCTGCATGTACTGAACAAGTCGGATATTACAATAGCAGAAGGCACTACGGTTACATATACAGGAGATGCAGAGCTGAATGGATCGATCACCAACCATGGTTCATTCTACTGCAAAGGAGACAAGTATTCTGATACAACAGTATCAGGAACATTTACCAACACAGGTGATGTGACATTGTTAACTGCAACGACATTAACAATGGATACAACAGCCAGATTTATAAATAAGGCGGATGCATCATTGTGCTTTGGTAAACTGAAAAATGAAGGAACTATTATCAATGAAGGTATTCTGGATCAGACTGTAAATGCAGCCTCTATAGGAGATGGATATATCCTTACATCTACCAAACCGGATATGTATAGAACGTATTCAAATATTTACTATAAAGCAGAACTGGAATATCCGGAATTCTGTTTTGCAGAAAGCACAGATGCACCTGTTTCATTAGCTGCATCCACGGGATCAAATATGAAGACTACGGGTATAGAGGGAGATAATTCCGTTTATATCAGAGGCGGAGCAGCAGTAAGCGTAACTGTAACAGGTACACCGATCGATGACCTGACAGTGGATGCAATCAAATATGGTTCTTCTGACAGCTCAATGACAAAGAGTGATGATGCAAGCTGGACAGCAAATATGCCATACGAACCAACCATATTTACTGTAAATATGGCAAGCGATACGGCAACGGCGATCGTACTGGATAAAGAAGAGGATTCTGTAGACACAGCAGTTGTGGGAATTACAACAACAGCAGATCACCCGCTATATGATCTGACAGCTTTAAAAATCTCAAATGATATTGACAATGCGACAGCAAAGGTTACATATTCATTGGCAAAAGGATCGTATCTTCCTTCCGGCCTGGAATTAAAAAATGGAAAAATCTATGGAACTCCAAAGCAGGCTACTGGTTCATCACAGATTGTGACTGTCAAAGTATGCGGTAAGAATCAGACAGTTGCAGCATTTAAGCTGACATTTGCAAAGGTTGCCAAGGGAACACCGGTTATGGAAACTCCTGGCACATGTTCCGGTATTGCAGGTAAGACGCTGGGAAGTGTAACACTTCCGACATCAAAGATAGGTACATATGAATGGGCAGATGCCGAGACGATTATTACAAAGGCAGGAACAGAAGTGTATGATGCATATTTTGTTCCTGAAGATACAGTTAATTATGACTGGAGCAAGGCAAATATTGCGGAAGATGCTTATGAAGTATTGGCAAATGGATCTGTAAGGATCAAAGTGAAACTTACAGTGAAATCAGAGAAACAGATTCCGACCTATACAGTTCCGACAGATCTGAAGGGAATCTATGGACAGACACTTGCAGATGTAACAATTCCGGAGACAGAAGATGGAACATTTGCATGGGTAGATGACAGCATTTCCCTTGGGGAGGTAGGAAGCCGATCATTTAAGGCAGTCTATACTCCGAAAAACGGAGATATTTATGAAAATGCAGAGGATATTACAATTACAGTAATGGTTGAACCTGCAAAACCGGGATTCAAGCCTGAACTTGATGCGATAACGGTGAAGCAGGGAACCATATTAGGGGATGTAGAGCTTCCGGATGTTGAAGGCGGCTATTACTACTGGTATACAGCAAAAACAACTGTTATAAATGAAGCGGGAGATTATAAGGTATGTTATAAGCCGAGTGATATCACAAATTATGATTGGACAGAAACTGCTGGATGGAGCAATGCTCATAAGGGTATTATCCTGTCAGTAAGAATCCTGGTTGGTGAGGAACATGCTCATACATTTGTCTGGAAATCAGATGTAACAAAGCATTGGAAAGAATGTACATGCGGTGATAAGACAGAAGCAGAAGAACATACATTTAATGCCGGTGAGATCACAAAGGCTCCAACAACAACGGCAACCGGTATTAAGACCTATGAATGTACAGTCTGCGGTTATCAGAAGCAGGAAATTCTGCCAAAGAAGGAGGAGACTCCGGATCCTGATAAGCCGGATCCAAAACCGACACCGACACCTGACAATCCAAATCCGGTTGACCCGAATCCCGGAACACCGGAGGTTACGGATATCAGCAAGGCAGTTGTATCCGGTATCGTGAACAAAGCATATACCGGAAAAGCACAGGTACAGTCCAAGCTTACGGTATCATTAGGTGGTAAGGTTCTTACAGCAGGAAAAGAATATGTAGTGACTTACAAGAATAATAAGAATGCTGGAAAGGCAACCATGACCATCAAGGGACAGAATGGTTATACCGGCACATTAAGCAAGACATTTAATATTACGATCAGTAAGGGCAAGACCTATGCAGTAAAGAGTGTGAAGTATAAAGTGACCAAGGCAGCTACAAATGGCAAGGGAACCGTTACGGTAACAGGAAGCTCTTATAAGAAGACAAATAAGAAGTTTAAGACCTTGAAGCTTGGCAAGACAGTCAAGATCGGTGGTATCTCTTATAAGATTACAGCGGTTAATAAGAATGCATTTAAGGGTTATAAATATCTGAAGTCCGTAACGATAGGAGATAATATAACGACGATCGGTAACAACGCATTTGAAGGATGTAAGGCACTTACAACCGTTAAGCTCGGTAAGGGTGTGACAAAGCTTGGAAGTAAGGTATTCTATAAGGATGCAAAGCTTAAGAATATTACAATCACATCAAAGAAGCTTAAGACAGTTGGCAAGAACGTATTTAACGGTATTCATAAAAAACCGGTTGTAAAACTTCCGAAGAGTAAGTATACTAAGTATGTGAAACTTTTGAAGAAAGCGAAGATGCCTTCAAAGGTAACATATAAGAAGATAAAATAAAGCTGTGAATATGTTCTCATGATAGATGATCATATGACAATTTCATAGTATAAGGTGAAAGGCCACCGGAGTATCGAATGCCAGTTCATGGAATTTCTGGGCGACAGAGTTGTATGGAATGCAGAAGATATCGGTGGTCTTTGCTTTTGCGGTAAAACTGACAGGCGGTATGATTCGGTTCATGAACTATTATGTAGGATGGCTTTAAAGATCAGTCGTAGAATAAAATTTATAAATTTGAGGAATACTGGAAGAAACAGGAAGGTGGCAAAATGAGTATTTTTGATATTGTAGGTCCGGTCATGGTCGGACCGTCCAGCTCGCATACGGCAGGGGCAGTAAGGATCGGATATATTTGTTATAAGCTGATGGATGAACCGATCTGCAAGGTAGAGATCGGGTTATACGGATCGTTTCTGGCGACAGGAAAAGGTCATGGAACGGATAAAGCACTGGTCGCCGGACTTCTCGGAATGAAGCCGGATGATATCCGAGTGCCGCAGAGCTTTGAACTGGCAAAAGAGGCAGGTATGGAATTCTCCTTTTATGAAGCAAAGCTTGCACATGCAAATCCGAATACAGTCGCACTTCATATGACAGGTGAAAGTGGCAGAGAGCTTGATATCGTAGCGGAATCGGTTGGTGGCGGACGAATCCGCATTTGTAAGATCGATGGACTGGATGCGAATTTCAGTGGGGATTATCCGACACTGATCGTACACAACTTAGATCAGCCGGGACATGTGACGGAGGTTACATCTATGCTTGGTCACAAATCCATCAATATTGCAACCATGCAGCTCTATCGTGCCTGTCCGGGCGGACATGCGGTCATGGTTTTAGAGTGTGATCAGGAGGTTCCGAAGGAATCATTAAAATGGCTGGAGCAGCTGGAAGGAATCCTTAAGGTAACATATCTGAGTCTGAAGGAATAGAAAGGAAGAGAAAGAATGGCATTTTCGTCTTTGGCAGAAATCGATGATTATATGAAAACAAATAAATGTGAGTTCTGGGAGGCTGTGATTCGTGAGGAGGCAAGGGACTCGCAGCAGCCGGAAATGGATATTGTAAATCGGATGACCCAGATGTATCGTTCTATGAAGGAAGCAGATGAAGCGTATGATGACAGTCTGACTTCCCGTAGCGGCCTGTCCGGGAAAAATGGTAAAAAAATGGCTGATTATGCGGCAACACACAAATGTATGTGTGGTGAATTTGGCGGAGCAGTCATGGCAAAGGCGATCAAGATGGCGGAGAGCAACGCCTGTATGAAGCGGATCGTGGCAGCACCGACGGCAGGCTCCTGTGGTGTTGTGCCTGCGATATTGATCACATATGAAAGAATGACGAACACCTCGGAAAATGATATGGTGAAGGCTTTATTTGTGGCAGCAGGCATCGGGGATGTGATCGCAAGACGGGCAAGCATATCAGGGGCAAGAGGCGGATGTCAGGCAGAGATCGGGGCATCTTCCGCTATGGCAGCAGGTGCACTTGCATGGTTAAAGAGCGGCAGCAGCCATCTCATTACTCAGGCAGCAGCGATGGCGTTAAAGAGCCTGCTTGGACTGGTGTGTGATCCGGTTGCAGGATTGGTGGAGGTACCATGTGTGAAGCGAAATGCGTCCGGTGCCATGAATGCGCTGTGTGCTGTCGATATGGCACTGGCTGGGATTGAAAGTGCTATTCCTGCAGACGAGGTAATCGATGCGATGCGGGAAATCGGCGACCTGATGCATAAGGATCTCCGGGAGACCGGAAAAGGGGGCCTTGCAGCTACCGCTACCGGAATGGCGGTTGCTGAACGTCTGTAGACGTGATTGTCAATTGCCGGAATATAAATGCAAGAAAATACATTGATTCATATAAAAAAATGCTATATAATACATTAAAACACATGAATGGATTTGGGAAAGTGGGAATGTATATTATGAAGCGTAAAATAACATCTAAGTTATATGAGTGGAAAAATATGACAGGCGGAAGAATGCCATTGCTTATTTATGGTGCACGTCAGGTTGGAAAAACATATGAGATGCGGGAATTTGGGGCATTATATTATAAGAATATCGTCTATGTAAATTTTGAAACAGATGAAAGAATCGGGAAATATTTTGAAACAGATATTCATGCAGATCATGTTATATCTGTTCTGGAGAAATATTATCAGGTAAAGATCGTACCGGGAAATACCCTCATCATTTTTGATGAGATACAGATGTGTGAACGTGCGTTGACTTCATTAAAATATTTTTCGGAGGAAACACCGGAATATCATGTAATGGCTGCGGGGAGCCTGCTTGGCGTGGCTGTAAACCGTGAAAAATATTCGTTTCCGGTTGGAAAGGTTCAGATGCTGACCATGTATCCGATGGATCTTGAAGAAGTATTATGGGCAAGGGGAAAACAGATGCTTTCGGACACAATCCGGGAGCATTATGAAAATAATCAGCCGTTGGATGGAATACTACATGAGGAGGCATTGCAGGAGTTTTATCATTATTGTATCGTGGGCGGAATGCCGGCAGCAGTAAAGGCGGATCTTGCGAAAGATAGTCCTATAGAGCAGACAGAGATTCGACAGATGTTATTAAATTCCTATATTGCAGATATGACAAAATATGCCGATCAATCAGATACCATACGTATCTTTGAGGCATATGATTCGCTTCCGGTGCAGTTGGCAAAGGATGCGAAAAAATTTCAATACAAGTTGATAAAGTCCGGAGCGCGGGCATCTCAGTATGGTGACGCGATTGATTGGCTGATCCGTGCCGGAATTGTCAACAAATGTGTGAAGTGCAGTCAGGGATTTTATCCGATTGCTGCATATCAGGATGTGAGCGCATTCAAACTATATTATAGTGATATGGGTATCATGTCTGCCAGAATGGGAATGACGTTAGAAGCATTGAGCAGTAAAGAAACAGAACATTTTCGTGGAATCATGACGGAAAATTGTGTTTCTGTTGCATTAAAGACAAATGGTTATGATCTGAATTATTGGGAATCTGATAATACGGCAGAAGTGGATTTCCTGATACAAAAAGACAGTCATGTGATTCCGGTTGAATGTAAAGCTGGAAATCACGTAAAAGCGAAAAGCATGAAGGTTTATATGGAGAGATATAAACCTGCTTATGCAATCCGGATTTCATCAAGAAATTTTGGAATGGTAAACGAGATAAAGTCGGTGCCGCTATATAGTGTATTTTGCATCTAAAGTTTTTATTTATAGAAGGAGATAACATGGGAAAAGTATTTTTTACAAGACACGGTCAGACCATCTGGAACGTGGAGAATAAGATCTGTGGGGCAACGGATATCGAACTGACAGAGCTGGGACACCGGCAGGCAGAAGAACTTGGAAGAAAGCTGGCAGAGGAGCGGCCGGGGATAGATGAGATCCTGTATTCCCCGCTTGTCCGGGCATCAGAGACAGCCAGACATATATCAGAGATGACCGGGATACCGATGCGGATGGAACCAAGATTAAAGGAGCAGAATTTCGGACGCTTTGAATCAACACCACGAAATGGAGCAGAATTCATGGAAGCAAAATCCCATTTCCTCGACCATTACGATGGCGGTGAGACTATGATGCATCTGTGCCAGCGTGTCTATAATCTCTTGGATGATATAAAAGCGGAGTCCGAACATAAGACATATCTGCTGGTTGCACATAATGGAATTTCAAGAATCGTGCAATCATATTTCTATGATATGACAAATGAAGAATTCGCGCATTTCGGGATTAAGAACTGTGAGATCCGGGAATATGAATTCAGATAAAATGCCTCTTTGCAGAGCAGATAGAAACAAAAAACAGTAAAAGCACATGCTTAATGATAAAAATATATCAATAAGCATGTGCTTTTTACATGTTCTGTGTCGGGAATAGATGTATAATAGTACAATGTTAGTTAAAACTAACAAAAATTTGGAATTTGCAACAGAATCATTGACAATACAGTTAATTTGTGCTATTAATCATATGAACACATATTCAAATGTTCAAAACAATAAACGTTAGTCATAAAAAGATATACCAGTGTGATAGAAAGTACTGGAGAATGGAGGAGACAAAATGGAAAATCAGAATTTTTTACAGATTAGTGGTCTGAAAAAGAGCTTCGGATCAGGGGAGAACCGGACAGAGGTATTAAGAGGACTGGATTTTACAGTGACGAAGGGAGAAATCTGTGTCTTGCTTGGACCATCCGGTTCCGGTAAGTCTACGTTACTGAATATCATAGGCGGAATTGATAATGCGGACAGCGGCTATATTGCTATCAATGGAGAAAAAACAGTTGATATGGATGAGAAGACGCTGACACAGTACAGAAGAAAGCATCTTGGCTATGTATTCCAGATGTATAATCTGATCCCGAATCTGAACGTAAAGGAAAATGTAGAGGTTGGTGCATATTTAAGTGATTCACCGCTTGATGTCGATGATATCTTAAAGACGCTTGGTTTATATGAGCACAGACATAAGCTTCCGAATCAGTTGTCCGGTGGACAGCAGCAGAGAACATCAATTGGAAGGGCTATCGTTAAGAATCCGGATATTCTGCTCTGTGATGAACCGACGGGTGCACTTGATTATAAGACATCGAAGGAGATCCTGAAGCTGATCGAGGATGTAAATCAGAAATATGGAAATACTGTTATCATGGTTACACATAATGATGCGATCAAGAATATGGCAGACCGTGTGATCAAGCTGCGTGATGGAATGATCCGTAAGAATATAGTAAATGATGTAAAGGTTCCTGCAATGGAGCTTGACTGGTAACGCAGAAAAGACAGAGAGAAAAGGAGAATTTATAATATGAAGAATCCATTATGGAAACGGCTGCCGAAGGAGCTGGCTGCCGATCTTGGAAAGTATCTGGTTATTTTCCTGTTTATGATCTTGAGTATTGGTTTTGTGTCCGGCTTTCTGGTAGCCGGTAAGAGTATGATCGCTACATATGATGAGAGCTTTGATAAGTATAATATCGAGAATGGTAATTTTGAGTACAAGGATGAAGCATCATCCGAGGCGAAGAGAGCGATTGAAGATGAGGGGGTAAAGCTGTATGAGAATTATTACTATGAGAAAATCGTAGAAAAAGATGGGGATGAAAGCACACTCCGTATTTTTAAGAATCGTAC
>OGGC01001170.1_pt1 | contig 18631 bp, 32 predicted proteins | sample 1571181 | NCBI WGS metagenome assembly OGGC01 (sample SAMEA2581930, study PRJEB24529) | metagenome | biome: Human gut stool | place: China | collected 2011 | reverse complement strand
TTTACCTCTGCTACTGCGGACATAATCTATCCTCCTAACTATACAGTTTGATCAGTTGAACTTGATGTTGCTGATGTTTCTTCACAATCAACACCAGTATAAGAGATATAAGAATATGCATTAACATCAGTTTGTACTGTATCATATCCCTCTAAAACTCTCAAAGTAGTTTGATTTTTATTAAATGCATAATGTTCAGAAGTAGCAAATTCTAATCCATCTTTATCCATAAAATCACATCCTGCATCTGTTGCACCAACGAACATTGGGGCTTTTCCATTTACATTTTTTAATTCTTTATCAGAGAATACATAAATAGGCATATTTTGGAATACCTTACGAGATTTATTAGTAGGATCAATTTCTAGCATACCTCTACCATTTCTATCTTTTTGTTTATCCATTTCTGCAAAACCAGTTTGATTCGTAATAATTACTCCTGTCATTGCACATGATGGATCAATGTCTTTGTTAATATGTTCTTTCAATGCATTTAATCCAGTAATTGCTTTAGCAGTTTTTCCCTTTGCTAAAGTAGTAAAGATATCTACATTTTCAGTTCTAACCGCTTTTTTAACAAACCATTTATTTAAATAATTCATTAAACCTGCTTTTTCATTACCTGCTAGAATATTAGAGATATAAATTAATTTTCCTTTAAACTTAATAGCAAATGGTTTTTTCTCAAATTTTGGTCCATCTTCTTCTGTTACAGCATTACCATCTTCAAAATCAGAAAGTAAACCATCATCATCTGTCTCAAAATTAGTAGATCCAGATAGTGCAGTTGTTGGAACAACATTTACTAATCCTAAATCTTTTGCAGACATATAATTTCTTCTTAATTCACGAATAGCAAGTTGAACATCTTCTGGCAATAAATAATTAGTACCATGTGCATTCTCTGCAGTTGAATCAGATTCAACAATTAATGCCTTTTCTTCATCGGCCATTCTTCTACCAGTTACCATTTTAGTAACTGCTGCGAATCCATCAGCTTTCTTTTCTTCTTTAACTTCAGCAACTTTTTCTTCTGTTACTTCTTCTTTAGCAACAGCTAATAATTTTGCCTCTACTTCATATTCTTTTTGTAGATTTTCGATTTCATCTAATACTTCATTAGCTTTGTCAAAATCCTTTTCAGTTTGATAATTTTTTGCAATTATCGTTTTTTCTTCAATACTTTTTAAAATTTCTCGCATTTTCTTATTCATTTTACATTCCCTCTTTCTTATCTAAATTTTTTTTTGCGAAAATAAAAGACTTAATTGTTTTCATTTTTAATGAAATTAAGTCTTGTTCATTGAAATTATTATTTTTTGTTTCTTCTTGATCTGTTTCTGTATTTTCTTTGTTGTTTTCAGTAATAACCTCTTCATTTTCCTGATCTTCTTGATCAGGTCCATAATTTTTGGTTGTTCCTGCTTTTGGTTGTGCTGGAACTGCTACAAAAGATACCTCATATGCATCAGTTGGACTTTTTAGTTCAAAATAGCACATATTTCCATCATATTCTTTGCCATTCCAGTGTTCACACCATCTTTTCCTATTATCTGTACCACAAATAGAACATACCACCTCACCGATAGCACATCCAACTGATACCTCTTTTTTTATCCCTGCATCAATTTCAGTAATTAAATCTTCATTGCTTTTAGTTTTTACCATATAACAATGAGCAACTAAACTTGTATAAGGTTCTGCAGTTTTTGTACGACCGCTTTCTGTAATCAATTCAGTATCATAGATTCTAGCAACTTGGTTATCTGCTCTAGATGAATGATCCTTAATAATAGTTTTTCCAATAAATAATTCCTTTAACTTTTCTAAAGTTGATAATGGAAATACTTCAAAATCTCGATCTATTTCATTGTCACAGATTCTTAATTTAAAAGTATATATATCTTCTTTAGATAATGTTTTAAGAGCAAATTTATTGATTTTTTCTAATTCTTCATCTGTTAACTCTTGACTTTCAACAGCACCAGATTTTTGAATTAGCTGCTTATTCTTGTCCATCAGTATCACCTCCTCCATTAGCACTTTTTTGTTGGTACTGTGTTCCTACTAATTCAGCGGGAATCATTGCACCATTACCAATTAACTTATCTCCGCCTGCTTTGGCCTCTAAATCTAAATAAGCTCTAGCCTCGTTCGGAGTATATATAAAATTGGCAACACCTTTTGATAAACTCTCAATTTGAGTTTTTAGATCAGCTCTTAAAATAACTGATACATTAAATTTGAATTTTAAACCTCTTTTAATTTCATCAGTAGTTAAGAGCTTATATGTTAATTCTTCCTCATACTGTTTTAATATGAATAAAAGAGTATCAACATAGAATGCTAGTTGTTGTGCCTCTGCACTTGCATAACTACTTTTTGAATAGTCATTTATTTGATTTGGTTTTATACCAAAAGCACTTGCAATTTGTAAAGCATTATATTTTTTAATTTCCATAAACTCATTATCACCAAGTTTAATATTTAATGGATCTAATTTTGATCCTAGTGGTATAGGAATAATAGATTTTAATGCATCCACCTCGCCAGTAGCATATTTTTCTAGATTAGCAGTAAACTTTTTTGCACTTTCTTCATTTAAATTTCCTGTATATTGAAGAACTGCTTTTGCAGTAAAACCACTCTCAATTAACTTGTTAACCATTTCTTGCGATTTTTGACCGCCAGTAATAGTTGCTTTTAATTGCTCTCTTACACTTAAACCTTTAATTCCATCAAAGGAACTGGAAGTTTTAAAATGTAAAATTTCTTCACTAGAAAATACATATCTGTGAGTACCAACTCTATATATGTAATAAACATCTGGTATATCAGACAAAATTTTTCCATCATCGTACCAAACTTCTACACTATCGCTCGGTAGTAAAATTAATTCTTGATCTTCTTGTTTTTTCTTATTAGTTATCCATACATAAGCATTACCATAATGATTACGATTCATTTCAACTGCAGCAAAGAAATCTGTAGAAGTAGTAAATCGATTCGGTCTAAATCTTAATTTTGCATAAAATGGATGATCTTTTTGTTCGATAACACCATTTTTATCAGATGTAGATACCAGTTTTAATGGTAGCTTTCCTAATGATTCACTTAATATTTTCAAACAAGCAAAATATGTTGCCTCGGACAATTCTTTTTCACTAACCCCATTAAGGTTTAGAAAATCTACTAATTGTTCCAAAGTAATCGTTTCTTTTTCTGTACTAGATGTTGTAAGTGTCTTTATAATCTTTTTGAAATTACTAAACATAAAATCTACCTCCTTTCTATTTATCCCAACCCATTAAGGATAAATAATCTTCCATATTTTTCTCTAAATCTTGGTTTTCGATGTCATTACATTTTTGATAAGCAACATGTGCATTAATACATGCATCAATTGGATCTATTCTCTTTGTTTTCGCTCCAACTTTCTTATCAATTTTAATTTCACCGAATGAGTTTTCAACGACTGCTGCATTAGAAAACGACCAAGCCAACAATTCGTTTTCTTGATCGTACTCGAATTTTTCGGATTTAATATTTAATCTCATATCAACTGTAGCATCGTTTAGAAATCTAGCAGATTGTGTGACCATTATTAATGGACATCCCAATTCTTCTAAATCTGCTAAAAAACCATCGGCATTGTGTGGATCATATCCACATGCCTGTGGTTGTAATTCATACTCACTTATAATGTCTTTCAAATGTTTAACTATAAACTTATAATCATTTTTGAAATCCATTTGTCCACCTGTTACAGTGATCAAATTTTTATTTGCCCAGATATCATATGGAGCAGTGTCGGTTTCGATGTGTTCCTCTAATCTACCTTTAGGCATAAATGAATGTGAATATGTATAAAAATGGCCATCATCTAAAGGAAATTCTAATGATAAAGTAGTTAAGTCGCCACCTCCCGATAGATCGAGTCCGATATAACATTCTTTTCCTCTCATTGAATCTAACTTTTTATTTTTAGCACATTTTTTTAATTTATCTGGATCTATATACTGATCATCAGCATTTCTAACCCACATATTAAGACTTTTAGTCATAAAATCTCTTAATTCGCTACCACCCATATCTTTAGCAGTTTGGGCCTCAATAATTAATTGATTTAATCCCTCTTCATTACTTGCTAAAAATGGATTCGCTTTTATAAAATTTTTAGGATCGAATAGATTATCGCCCTTGTCTAAAGTATATATATCAACGAAAAAATCTTCTGCAGTAGCTGTCCCATTTAGAATATCTAAACAATAACTATCCATCTCATAACAAAATGAATTTAATTTATCGCCACGAGTGGTGATCATAGATACTAAAGTTTCATCTAATGCACGAGTTCCATTGTATAATGCCTTATAGATTTTATTATCTTTATGTTGGTGAATTTCATCAACTGAAATAAAGATACCTCTAAAACCATCATCTAATCCACCCTCACGAGAAAGTGCCTCAATGGTACACTGTGTTTCTAAAGCTCGAATTAAGGATTTATAATCATAAACCTTAAATTTTTCCGATAAATCTTCATCGGCCTGAATAAATTTTGCCATTTCTTCCCAAGCAATTTTAGCTTGTCTTTTTTTAGTGGCAACAGTAAATAATTTACCATAATTGTAACCGCCAAAACCTGCAACATAAGTTCCTATAATACCATTTTCAAAACTTTTTCCATTTTGCCTTGCTTTTGATATATAAGATCTTCTGAATCGCCTTTTATTTTTTTGATTTAACCATCCAAAACGACACCCTAAATCAAAATCTTGAAATCCTCTTAATTTAACCTGGATAGGTTCTTCACCCTCTGCAATAGTTAACATTTCTGCATATTCAAGAATTCTATTCGCCCTTTTTATATCCCAATGATAGGGAAATTCTTCTGTGTTTTGTCTTTCTAAATCTCTTAAATGTCTTTGACATGCTTGTATATGCGGTGTTCCCGCAATTACTTTGCCTGCGACTACTGCCCTAGCATATTCTGTAACTCTATCAATCATCTAAATTGTTACTAAACTTATCGAACTTATTCTTTTTTGGTGGTGTAGGATCAACAGGCACTATTAGTTTACATCTACTAGATATTGACAAACCTAAATCACCAGCGGCCGAACGACATTGTTTAAATAACTTATCTTGGATAGATATTAAACCATCTATTTCTGATACTTTAACATCCTTTTTTGTAATGATGCTATTTAGTTTTCTTGTTATCTTTAAGTAATTTCTTTTAGATAAAAGATATCTAGCAAGACAGTCCTCATCAAGTTCTGTCATTATATTTAAGGATTTTAATTTAGCCGCAATCTCATCAAATTCTTCCTGTAATTTTTTAGGAAGATATGATGGTGCTTGGATGTCAACAAAAGGAACACTAATTTCTTGACTTTTTCTTGTGTTAATTTCTTCTTTAGTTAAGTGCTTTTTCCCTTTAGCCATAACTAAATCTATAGGTTGTTTTTGACCAGCCATGCGACACCTCCTTAATTTCTCGTGGGGAGTTTTTGCTACAAAATACTCACCTTGCACCGATATCCTATAAAACCTAAATACTTTTTCGACCACCCCTACCCACTTTATACCTAGCATACATAAAAAATAATGCTTAATAAAAAGATAAATAGTATCATTGGTCGTGATAAAGCAAACTCTTCTTATAAGGCCTTTAAATGCGGTCTAATAAGGTGCGGTTAAATGGCCAAGATTATTTACTTGATTTATTCTTCTTTGAATTACTTTTAGATTTAGTATCTGTTGTTTGTTCTTCTGATTCATCATCGTTAGAATCATCTGCATTAGGATCTTCATTGTTAGCATCGCCATCAACATTATCATCTGCATCTGAATCTTCTGGATTGCTATCAGTATTAGTAGCACCCTCATTAGTATCAGGATCAGTTACAACATCATTAGAATCATCTACTATTAGATCTTCTGTTACATATTCTTCTGCAACACCAGCATCAATTAAAGTTTGTGCTCTCTCATCTGATAGATAGATTGCATACATTGGATTACCCTCTGCATCTAATGGTGTAGGTTGTACCTTTTGATTGATTACAGAACTATCATATCTCTTTGTAATAATAACTAATCTCATTTGGTCCACCTCCTAACTTTAATTAGTAAATAAATTTATTTACTTACTTTATATAAAATAGCAGCAGCTAATTTATATACTTCTTTTCTTTTTCTTCTGGAATCTACCATGCATCTCATCGTGATGAGCATGACATAGAGCCATCAGATTAGTGTAGTCTAATCGCCTTTCCCATCCCTCTGGAGTAGATAACCACTTTTTATGATGTACTTCTACAGCAACTCTTCGCTTATGTTTAGGATCTTTCTTGTGTAATTCCTCACATTTTTCACATCGATATTGTTGATCTTGTAGGTACTTTTCTTTAAGTATCTTCCATTCATCAGAGTTATAGAACTTGGTATGCTCCTTATTTCGTTTATATTTATTGTAATTAGCATCATATTTTTTTTTAGATTCTTTTAGCTGCTGTTCTCGATCTTTGTTATATTCATTCTGACACTTTGTACAATAAGTATAAGGATATGGAATAAGACTTCCACATTTTCGGCATATTTTCATTACCATATAATCGCCTCCTAAAAAATCATTAGAAAAAGACACCATTTCTGATGTCTTAATCACTATCATAAAAGTAAGGGGCGAACTCTTAATGTCTTTTATGACAATACCATAATAACACATAATTTTGTGACATAACTGGACAAATGTGACCATTTTAGGACATTTTAGGACATTAAAAAAATTAGGTATTTTTTATCGCCTAATTTTAAACTATTTTCATTAATCTAATTGCTATGTCATGTAATCTTCTAATATGTCTTTCAGATTTTCGTAAATCAACAGCAATTTCCTTAAAAGTCATATCTTCAAGATATACATAATTCAATATTAGCTTTAATCTTGAATCTTCTAGGGTGTCTATTGAAGATTCTGCTTTTTGCCTACTTTCTTCCAATTTCATTATTTTTTTTATGATCAAACTTTGATATTCTTCTTGTTGACCTAATAAATCACTAATATCTTGTGCCAAACCACTGCTTTTTGGCATTGAGCTTATATTACTTGATCTTATTGACTCAATTTTTATTGTTATTTTCTCTAATTTTTCTTGTAATCTTTTTAGATTTTTTTCATCCCAATATACTTGCTTTAAGAGTTTAATTTTTGCTTGTTTTTCCTTTTCTTCTTTTGATAATTCTTTCTTTTTTTCCATTATGACACCCTTTCCTTGTTATTCTTTTTATGGTAGATTTTACAACACTAAAGGGATGTCTTTAGTTAGCTCCTTTCATTAATTTTGAATTATTCTTCTGTATTACTATTATAACCTAATTTATTTAATATTTCTATTTCATCGACTGTACATAAATGTTCTAAACAATCTTTTACATAATCAATAGTATTATTTATTCTAGATTCATAATCTTTTTTGACTTCTATTATTCTATTATTAAGATCAATGACTTGATCATCATTTAAAGTTATAGTCAATGTTAAATTATTTTTTGTTTCTTCTTGTTTGCTATATAAATCATCAAATTTTGTAATATCGTACATATAATCTTTAGTTTTAGGATCAATCCTATCATATAACGATATTTTATTAGAAATAAGCAAATGTTCTAATCTTTTTTCTATATTTTCTAGATTTATAATATATTGCATTAAGAAAGCACTTTGTAATGATGTTAAATTTTGCCCTGTTAATGCTAACTTACACTCTTTTATATCTTTATCAGTAAATTCTATTGTTCGCATTATTTCACCTCATCTTTTTTAAAAGTATATACTTCTAATTCTTTAGGAAGTAATAATAGTTCTTTTATATCTTCCTGATAATTTTCATAATCTTCTAACCAACTACATAGAATAAATGAATTACTTAAACTTTTGAATATCAAATGACATCCATCTAAACCTTTCAAAAAGGTTGGCAAAGTTCCCCATGTTCGTTGAGGTCTTAACTGACTACAGCCATTGATAATAAGCATAAAGTTATAATTACTTTTAATGAAGTAATTTCGTAGATCCTCTAAATCTTCAACCGATAATTTTGCTTGTGTGTTATACCAACAATAATTATCTTTTTCAACATTATAAGTTTTAGTTATAAATTGTTTTATTTTCCTTGTAATTTTAGTCATTTCGACACCTCTTTTTCTCTATTATTTGATGCAAGATAATCACAATGTTATATTGCACCTATATTATCTTGATTTTTGCTAGTATTTATAAGGGTTTATACCTTATTTTTTATACATGATACTTTTTACTATTTTTTTAAAGAATTTTTGATAGCTTGTCCTAATTCATAATATGCTTTTTTTAATTCATAACAAGTATAAGAATAACTGCTTTTATATTTTTCTAAAATATCATTTATTTCGCTAGGATCTAAATCTGCAAACTCTAATTCTTCTCTTAATTGAATTAATGGATTCTCTGGTTTTTTAGATCTAATTGATAATAATATGATCCATGATAATGCAACTAATATTGCTAATATTATTTTCAATATCTTTCACTCTCTTTTCTTAATTCCTTATAGAAGTATTTATAATTTTCTCTATTTAACGATTTAAGCATACTTACTAATAATTTTTCTTTTTCTACTTTTAAATCAACTTTTTTTGGTTTTTTTATACAAAAACCTAATTTATCAACCACACCAACATAATCAGGTATATCATGTTTTACCTCTTCGTATAATTCTTTTGGCATAGCATAATAGTTATAATTCCCAACAAAAGTTTTTTTGCATTTACTATAAAAATCTTGTTTACTAATCTTTATTTCATAACACCTAAATATATCTTTGCTTTGATCGTATTGCATAAAATCACAAATTTCAGTATCGTATCGATCAACCAAGTAATTCGGATTATATTTACTAGGTTTCTTTACTTTAAATACAATTCCTACTTCTAAACAATTAAAACAATTCATTTTATGATTATTTCTCATTAGAAATTGTTCTATTTGTTTAGTTAAGTCAGTTTTTGCCATATTTTATTTTTTCCATCTTTGCTTTTTTCTCTCTATTAGATGTCATAGTATAAATAGATGTTGTTTTTATATCGGCATGACCGAATATATCCTGTAATTCATCTAGATCTATTCCGATTTCTTTAGCTTTTTTAGCAAATAAATGTCGCCATGCATGTGGGTGGATTTTATTAGGATTAATCTTTGCCGCTTTAGCAATTTTCTTTAATCGTCTCCAAATTGTACTATTATTTAACATCTGATTCGGTTTTACAGGACTAATAAATATATAACCAGATGTAATATTTTTTCTTTTACAATAATCTATAAGTCCTCTTCGTAATTCATTTGTTAAAATAATGGTCCTTTCTTTTCCTTTATTGAAAACTTTAATAAAATTACTTTCTGTTATTTTTTCTACTGTAAAGAATTTCAATTCTTCTACTCTTATTCCTGCGAGTGCAAATGATTCCATAATCCAATACATATCTTCCATATCTAATTTTTTTGCCCATCGCAGCATTCGTTTATGTTCTTGATCCCATATAGGATCATCAATAGATGTTTTTCTTTGTGTTTTAAACTTTTTTAAGGTGCAATCTTTATATCCTATATATTTTAAAAATTTATTTAATTCAACAATATATTTATTTCTAGAATTAAGTGCAAACTCTTTTTCTAAATATTCTTTGTAATCTAAAGTAAGATCTTTATTAATAGTAAAATCATCTTCTTTTATCCATTGAATAAACAAATCTACACCATGGCGATAATCTACTAATGTCTTTTTAGAATATTCATCTAATCGTTGTTGATTAATCCATTCATCTAATTTGACTTTTATTTCATCTTTTGTCATCGATTACACCTACTTTCTTTTTATTACTTATCTAATCCATTTTTATTTAATGTAAATATTGTATGTAGATCTATATATTGTATATTTCCTTGTTTAACTTTTCCTCTTCTACAGATTTCAGATCTTTGTATATTTAAATCCAATAGTTTAATCTCATCAATATCGAATTGGTTTATATAATCAATTAATCCTTGTTTATTATTAGATTTTAATCCTAAACTTGCTTTTTTTGATTTATTGTTTTGATTGTAATTAATATATTTTTCAATTTTAGTTATACATTTTTCACAATAAATAGGTTGATTTTCTACTAATCTCGACATAAAACTACTACAATTTCTAGCTGCTGCTGCAGTAGTTATTTTTCCATTATGATCTTGATTTTGTTTAGAACCTATTTCATAGTAGTTAATCGTTGCATCTTGACCACACATATCGCAAATATATGATATCTTTTTCATTGCCTATTAATACCTCCTATAAATAGTTTTTAATTTATAAAATCCGAATACTTTTATATATCTTTGTATTCTCATAATATCAAAGTCCATTCCTTTAGTTGTGTTTTCAAAATTATTATTAAAATATTGATAATATTTACTTGGATTATTAACATTATTAATTCTTCCAGATCTGTATGTAATTATATCGCCAAATTTAATATCTTTAATTTTCACTATTTACCTCCTTATTTAATATTTTTTCTTTTAATTCATACCAACTTGAATCTATCTTCATCTTACTATTGCTCTCTATATAATCAATAATTCTAAATAACAAACAAGTTCCATTTTTTAAATGATCTAATCCATCGTAAGCCTCTATTGGTGGATCAATTCTTTTGCCATTTCTTCCAATTCTGAATATAAGTATTGGTTGAAATAAGCCACTGCCAATCATATTAGTTGGATATAACATTTGTATTAACATCTTCCAGTCTTGATTTTCTACTTTCTTAACATCTGTTTTTATAACTCTCTCTATCTCTTTTGTAGTAAATTCATAATATGAATAACGGCCTCTTTTTTCTACATATTCTTTATCTTCTATTTTAAAGTTCATCGTTTCGCCTCTTTTCTCTATTATTCGATGCAAGATAACCACAATATTATATTGCACCTATATAAACTTGATTTTTGCTAGTATTTATAAGGGGTTATACCCTATTTTTTATGCTTGATACTTTTTACTATTTTTTTATTTATTTTCTTGCCATTTTCGACTATAAAAATATTGTTCAGCATCGCTTTCAGATGTCACATCGAAAACATAATGTAATTCATCTAAAACTTTTTCTATTTCCTCGATTTTATATCCTAAATTTTTTAAAACTATTACTATATAACCTCTTACACTGTCATTAGTCATTGTTTACCTCCATTCTTATCATCCTGATTTAAATATACTTTCCCTAGATATATTGCCATTGTTGGACTTTTCTCTGCCAATCTAAACTGTAAACTCCTTAAAGAGATTTTTCCTTTTGCTGCTTTGACATTATAAACTTGTTCAAGATCTGCATTATATACTTGCCTACACCATATTTTTAATTGATCTACAGTACAACCGAATGTCCCCGCAATTTCTCTTATATTGCACTGTAATGCACATAATTTCTCGAATACATCCTTTTTTATCTTAACTTCTTCATTCATTACTGATCACCACTAATTAATTCTGCTTTTTGATTAGTAAATGTTTCCCAGCGATCAACAATAACATCACAGTATCTAGGATCTAATTCCATTGTGAAACAGATTCTATTTAATTGTTCACAAGCTATAATGCTTGTCCCACTACCTCCGAAAGTATCCAAAACTATGTCATTCACTTTGCTGCTATTCTTTATTTGATAAGCAAATAATTCAATAGGTTTCATCGTAGGATGATCTTCGCTTTTAGATGGTTTCTTAAAATCTAATACTGTAGGCTGTGATCTATCAGAAAACCAACTATGTGATGCTCCATCTTTCCACCCATATAAGCATGGTTCATGTTTCCATTGATAATCTTGCCTGCCTAAAGTAATTGCATTCTTATTCCATATTAATGTCTGTCTTAACTCTAAACCACTATTTTTCAATGCTTGTCTAAAAGTTAAACTTTCATTATCAGCATGCCATATATAGAACGATGCACCATCTTTCATATTATCTTTGGCTATAGAAAAGCATTTTGTTAAAAAATCCAAGAAATCATTATCTGACATTTTATCATTCATTATAATTAATCCATCAGTTCTTCTATGCCTTTGTCTTGCGGTTTCTGGTGTGTCATGATTTCCTAAAGCAACATTATATGGAGGATCAGTAAGAAATAGATCTGCTTTATTATTATTCATTAATTTTGCTACATCCGATTCTTTGGTACTATCACCGCACATTAAATAATGATTCCCTAATTTGTATATATCACCATGCTTTGTTTTAGGTTCTTCTGGCAATTCTATTTCGTAATCATCTTCGATTACATTATCCAACAATTCTGATAATTCAAAATTGTATAAGTTCATATCTATATCGTGTATATTTTCTAATTCAATATTTAATAATTCTAAATTCCACTCTGCTAATTCAGCAGACTTATTATCCACTAATCTAAATGCTTTGATTTGCTCATCTGTTAAATCATCAGCAACTATGCAGGGGACCTCGGTTAAATTTAATTCTTTAGCTGCTTTATATCGAGTATGACCAGCAACTATTACATTGTTTTTATCAACAATAATCGGTATTTTAAAACCAAAGTCTTTAATAGATCTTGCAACATATTCAACCGCATTGTCATTATTTCTTGGATTATTTTCATACTCTTTTATTTCTTCTATTTTTTTACTAATTATTTGCATATTTCCTCCCAACTGTCCCCTATATATTCTTTTTAATCTTTTATCGTTTCTAAATGTTCTAATATGTATATTAAGTCATTTACAAAATCCATATTGAAGTTAAATGAAATTGTATTATTTTCTGTTTTATCATAATTAGTAACGATTACATCACCATTAAATCCAATAATGATTGCATAAAAGTGATAATCGTTTTTGTATTCTTTATATAATGCTGCACCGAGATCCATAAACATTTTTTCTTGAAATCCTCTGCTTTTTAACTCTTCTACTTTTAATTCATCAGAGCATTTTGGAATAATGTGTTTTATTTCTTGGATGTCAACAATTTTAATTTTGTCATTCATAGAATGCACTAGATTTTCATCGTATGCTTTACAGTAATAATCGATTTTATTATCAATACTAGAATTATTATTTATGATTAATTCTGTTTCATCTTGATTCGGAATTGTTACTTTAATTCCTAACATATTCCCATTTTCTTTTATTTCTTTTCCTTTTTTTATTAAATAATCTCTATTCATTTTCGCCCTCCATTATTTTTAAATTATTTAATGCATAGTCTTTTATTTTTTTAGACTTTTCACTTCTTATTATTTTTGTATTATAAATAAATATTTTGTTTATAATTTTATTTAATTTATTAACTTTATTAACAAAAGTAAGAGTTATGGCCATAAACTTTTTATCGTTCTTAATTAGAACTAATTCGTTTTCTAAAATATCTATTTCGTTCTTTAATTTTCGATTTTCATATAATAGATCATAATATTCCTGTTCTAGATCCATAACTACTTCCTTAATTTGTTTCGTTTATCAATAACTTTTGCTATAAGGTGTCCTGTTTTTGTTAAATCCTGATCATCATATCTTAAACTTTTTTGATTCATTATTAATTCTTCTGATGATGAAACAAGAACCAGGTTATCTATATCGAAATTAAATCTGTTTCCATCAGCGAATATAACTTTATGACCTTTTGGAATCGGACCATAATGTTGTTCGTAAATAACTCTCTGCTTTGGGATCCAATTTTTATTACCCTTACCATCACAAACTTTTACATGAACATATCCTAAATCATCAGGTTTACTTCCACTATATCGCATACTTTCTTCACCAATATCCACAGCATTTAGCGGTTTATTACCTTTCTTAAATGTAGTCTTACGACTTCTAGCTTGGGCATCTTTTGACATATAATCATCCCATTTTTTACCTTTGTTAATTGGAATATTTCCTTTTTTGATACAACCATCATTTCGTACTGGTTCAAATACAAAACCATCTCTTCTTTTAATTCTACTTTTTAAATTTTGAATGCTATCAGGATCGGTATTTAGACCAAACTTTTGATTTATTTCGTTAGATAGTTCTATCGTAGATTTTCCTTTATGATTTTTCTTTAAATACTCAATTATTTCCTCGTTATATTTCGAACAATATTTGTAATTAGATATTAATTTAAGTACTCTCTTTCGACTATTTATAGCAGACACAGTTAATTCAGTATTAAATTTCTGATTAAATAATTCTGCAATTTCTTTATTAGATTTTCCTTGGTGAATTTGAATTAAATAATTATCCCTTTCTTTGTTCCATACTCTTCTCATCTGTTCCTGCTCCCAATAACATCTTTGGTACTTCTTGTGCTACCGCACCATATTCGTTTTGTTCATGAATTGCTTTTAAAACAAGATTCCCATTATCAATTATTTTAGTTGCTACATCTGTTATTGCTTTGGATCTATTTATTTCTTCTATTAATTCATCACCAGTTAAATCTTCATCATTTAATCTCTCTAGCTGTTCAAATAAATGATCATTTAAGTTTACCAGTTTATTCTTTACCGACATATTACATGCCCCTTTCTTCTAAATATTTTGTTATTAATTCTTTATCTGTTGAATCAATAATCTTATTGTCATCTTGATAAGTAACCTTTACACTTCCACCATATCGATCATAAACTTCAAATGACTTAATTCCTCTGTCTAGATGATTGTTACTTATAGCTTTAGATCTAGTTACCCTTGCCATGGACCAGAACTTTTTTTCTCTTACAAATGCTGCAAAATCTTGTCGCCACTGCTTTTGATTAAAACTAACTACTAGTCTTTTAGCATCCCAGTTACTGTTATATCTTTTAGCCATATCTACACCTCCATTTACCTTAAATTTCTATATTTATTAACTCTTTTACTTTCCAACTTATCAATAAATGCAGTAAGATCATCTAATGTATTCCCATACTTTGAGCTTAATATTGCCTTATTGTTATTGGAAAAGTATAAATCAATATCTGTATATTTTCTGTATAAGGACCATTCTGTTACATAAGCATCTTGATATATAAACTCAACTTTTTCATTTAGATGATAAAGATCGTTGTACTTGTTTCTTATAATGCTGGATTTTTCTCGAAAATGCTCTGCCAATATCTTCACTATTATGCCTCCTTACTTTTACATACCTTTTCCCCTTTTTTATATATTTCCACTGCGATTCTTCATACAATTTCTTATACTGCAGAATGACATCACCGCCGATTCTATCCCAAAACTCCGAAAATGTATTTGATATTACTTTTGCAATAGATCTTACTATATTGTAAATTTTATCTAATGTTTCTTGGATTTTTTCAGGATCCATTGGAAAATCTTTTATTTCTTTTTCTTCCATTTTAATCCTCCAATTTTTCTAATTCTTCTTCAAAGTAATTTCTGCAGTAAGGATATTTCAATGCCTCTGTTATACTCATTTCATCACATTGTTTTTTCACATTATAATCACATATTGACACCCCTACCATCATTCCCAAAAAGAACATGATAGCTGATATTATAAATAATCTTGCAAAATCTTCTGATGTTATTGCATCTGCAATACCTTGTAAAGCATTTTTAATCATTCTATCCCTCCTATTCGTAATACTCATATTCGCCATCATAAGAACTTACATTCGAATAATACATATCCCATAGCCACTCATTAGCAGATCTTTCTTCTATCCACATTTGATACCAATCATCAGATATCATTTTTTGTCTATCTATTTCTGTATTTAATTTGTTAATTTCTTCATCTTTTGTTTGTGCTACATGTGTTAAATCATCACTAATGCTGATAAATAAAGCAGTAGTTGCAAAGAATAAAGTTGTTAAAATAGATAAGATGGTTATTATGATAAAATATTTATTTTCTTTTATTGTTTCGATTATGGTTTTCACTTTAATTTCCTCCTAACATTAACCATATTTTGCGGTGGGTGAATTAAAATTTTTCCATTGTTATATTCAAAATCTGTTAATTCTAAAGGATGATCATATTTATTTACTGCAGTAAAGCAAATCATGTATCTTTGATTTAAATATCCAATATAACTCCAGCATTGTAGATATAAATCATGTTTTGTTGGATCTAACATATCTACTTTTGTAATAATTGCATCGCCCACAACTTTACCAGTTCCATTTTTCTTTTTAGTTTCATAAAAATATATTTTTGTTTCTGGTTTAATAGTTGAAATAATTTTTTTTCTAAATTCTAGGCCTTTTTCTTCATTAAAAATCATTTCTAACCATTCAGGATGTATTGATAGCATTACACCTTTATCCATGTTTTACCTCCTTAAAAAATAGTAGGTGCCTGCCTACTATTCCATACAATAAACGATGGAATAGTAAGTAGCTTTTATTTGTTATATTCTTCAAGAATAATACGATCAATTTCTTGTCTTAAATCTTGTGTAATTGGATGGCATACATCCTTAAAACCATTAGTAGTTTTTCTACTTGGCATCGCTACAAATAAACCATTGTTACCCTCAATGATTCTTGCATCATGTATTGCAAAATTATCATTGATTACAAATGTAACATATGCTTTTACCTTTCCCTCGTTTTCAACTTTGTTAATAACAACATTTCCTATTTTCATTTTATTTTCCTCTCTCTCTAAATTTATTTTTAATTACTGTGGTAGGTGTTATTTTTCGCCTTTTAGCAAATTTTTTAAAATTTTAATTTTTTTTCTTAAATTGGTATTTTCTTTTTTATACCTATTAAGTTCTTGTGGTTCTTGTAATTTACCCATAAATGTTTTATACAATTCATCTTTGATAGTATCTTCCAGTTCTTCTACATGAAGTTCCAATGAATTTATTTTTTTAATGAGTTGTAATTTGTTTAGTTTAAATAAATCGATATTTTCTTTTAATTTACTCATCATCGTCCTCCTCGTTTCTAATATCAGGATCATTCAACCAATCATAATCAAATATCTCAATTTTTTCTTTTGGCTCATCTCTATGTTTTAAGGCCAATATTCGCAAATTATCTTCTGTGATATCCTTAATCGATTTTAGATCCTTACCTTTCCAGTTATTTAAGATACCCTCAACATAGTTGAATGTTCTTTTTCCATTCATAACAGCAATTTTAACTGCATATTCGATTATTTCTTGATCATATAACGACAACCAATGATTCGCTTTTTCATACTCTAGCGGTGATAGTGGCCGACCAAAATTACTCTCTATATATTCAAATAAGTTAGTAGTAGTTATAAGAATATTTTCTTTTATTTTATTTTTATTTTCTTTTATTTTATTTTCTTTTTCTTTGTATTCATTATTACACCTCGTTAATCGTTTATTACAACCACATTATCATTATTATAAGCAAGTCCCATATTCGAAACAACTTCTTTTACTTTATCAAAAGAAGTAAGTTCATTAACTTTCATAGTTAAACTTTCATTCTTTTTTTCTTGATTATTTATTTTATATTCAAGTTGTTCAATACTCATATTCAGATGTCCAATTCCTGCTCCACAAAATATTTTCAAAACCATTGTAAAACCAAAAGCACAAATTGCTAAACTATATAATTTTTTCTCGCCTTTTGTTATACGAGCTTTAACTTTTTTCTTTTTTTTCATATTATCCCTCTTTTACTCTTTCAATTACCCTTAGTTTAGCGCTTCTAGCTCTTGGGTTATTTTCTATTTCTTCTTTTGTTGGTAACACTGTTTTAATGATTTTAAATTGTGGTAAATAAGAATCTGGTATGACAGGCAATTTTTTCAATTCACTTTTGATATCACTAACTTTTTTAAATCTTTCTTTACAAATTTTATCTTCTAATGAATGAAATGTTATAACACAAATTCTTCCATTTACTTTTAACAGTTCTAAAGCTTGATTTAAAGCGGACGAAAAAACATCTAATTCTTTATTAACTTCTATTCTAATTGCTTGAAATACTTTTCGAGCTGGATGTTTTTCACGTTTATATTTTTCAGGAACGGAAGATTTAATAATATCAACTAGTTCTAAAGTTGTTTCAATTTTTTTACTTTTTCGAACATCTACTATTCTTTTAGCAATACTAGTAGCATATTTTTCTTCACCATATTCTCTGAAAATTCTAATCAAATCTTCTAACTGATATTCATTAACAACTTCATAAGCAGATAATTTTTGTTTTTGATTCATACGCATATCTAATCTTGCATCTTCATGAAAACTAAATCCTCGTTCTTTTTCGTCTAATTGTGGACTAGATACTCCTAAATCAAACAATATTCCATCTACTTTTGTTATTTTTCTTTTTTCTAACTCTTTTTTCATTTCAACAAAATTACTACTTATAATTTCATAATTGTTACTTATTTTTTTTAATTTTTCAGAGCTGTTTTTTATTGCTTCTTCATCTTGATCAAATGCATAAAGATAACCATTTGGAATGTTTTTTAAAATATTACTACTATGTCCTGCATATCCTAAAGTTGCATCAACAATAATACTATCATCTTTCAGATTTAAATATTTTATACATTCGTTTAGTAATACGCTCTTATGCATTATAAGTCCCCCTA
>OGGC01001162.1_pt1 | contig 18734 bp, 9 predicted proteins | sample 1571181 | NCBI WGS metagenome assembly OGGC01 (sample SAMEA2581930, study PRJEB24529) | metagenome | biome: Human gut stool | place: China | collected 2011 | reverse complement strand
CTGGAAATAATTGCGGCACCAGCTGCGCAAACGGCTTCAATGGAGGCAGCTGCTCTTCCGGAATAAACTGCGGTTTAAATTCCTGCACTGGCGGGAACTGCCTGACATCCGGGAATGTTTCCATGATTCCAGGAGCGTCATGCGGAAGTTTTATCAGTGCACGATAGGCCATTTTCTATTGTTCTCCATGACATCATTTAATAAAATCGGTCTGTAAACATTGAAATTGCCGGATCTTCTTTTTTTCGAAGAATCCGGCAGTTTCAATGTTTACTTTGCCCAGCAATTTCATCCTATATAAAATCGTGCAGTACACGTTTTCCCCGTTCTAACTGCGTCTTGAATTCCATTGGCCAATCATAACGATTCTTGCTGCCTATAATATAAATATTTTCCATCAAATTATAATATGATTGCTCCGACAGCATAACTACATTTTTAAAAAGGTCAGTTCAAATTTTCTTTTCATTTCCTTCATTATAACCGCCTCACTCTATCGCTATCAGTAGGATTACACGAAATCAGTTTTCCCGTGTGATATTTCGTGTGATACTTTCCCCGGAAATATGCGCTTTTACCCTCTTATTCGAAAGGATAAGCTTATTCCGGAAATCCCGCAAACCCGCATCAAAAATAGGCTTCGCCTATTCAACTCCCCTACCCCTCAATCTTGAGGGGATTAGGGGTTTCTTTTTTCTAAAATATACCTCATAATAGTCTTATGAATATCTTACAGAAAATTTTTACAGACCATTACGAAGAAATTAAATATACTCTTCATCCCAGAAAAACTGAGATAGAAAATATCGACAAGATGATTAACTGTGGCGATTCATCATTCGGCGGCGCAATGTATGGCTGTCCTCACTGCGGAAAACTCAAATTCGTTCCTTTCCGCTGTCACAGTCGTTTCTGCCCTACCTGTGGCAGCAAATATGCCATAGAACGCACCACCAGTATGTCCTTTAAGCTGGTAAATGTCACACATCGCCATTGCGTTTTCACAATCGATGAAAATCTTCGCGAATCCTTTCTCAAGGATCGTTCTCTGCTCGATTGTCTGTTCCACTCTGTAAACAGCGTGATCTCTCGTATGTTCTACAAAATGAATAAGTCCAAAAACTTCACGCCCGGTTTCATTATGGTTTTACATACTTTTGGCAGAGACCTGAAATGGAATCCGCACATCCACTGCCTCTTATCTGAAGGCGGATACAGTGACGATGGTTTTTGGCGCCATGTCAAACACTTTAATTACACTTATTTACGTAATGCTTTCCGCACTGCTCTGCTTAATGAAATGGAGTCCAAAATCGGTCCTTCTTTCAAAAAAGTGAAAGCGGATTGCTATACGGAGCATAAGCACGGTTTTTACGTTTATGCCAAACCGAACAAATGTGACCCCAAAACAGTTGTCAAATATATCGGTCGATATCTGGGGCGTCCTGTCATCGCTACATCCAGAATTGATAAATACGATGGCGAAATGGTTACTTTCCATTACAACCGACATGAAGACGAACAATACATAGAAGAAACGGTTCCTGCCATGGAATTCATTCAACGATTGATCCGGCACATACCAGAAAAGCATTTCAAAATGATCCGTTATGGAGGTCTCTATGCCCGCCATCGGAAGATTGATTCCAAGCTCCATCGTGCCATTTCAAAAAGTAAACATCCTATTTATCGCAGCTTCAATCAGTGGAGAACTGCTATTCTTTCCTCTTTCGGTTATGACCCTCTGGAATGTCCAGACTGTAAACACAAGATGATGTTTCTTGAACTTTATTACAATCACAAACGCGTATCTCTCGAGGAACTTTACGAGAAAGCAATGTCCAAATCTCGTGGAAAGCGTTCTTCTGCATAAATTCCTCAGATTTTATGATATAATCCTCTGAAAGGAGGATAAACTACCATGAAACAAAACATCGAGGAATTACGCAAAAAATATATGGATAATCCCCCAGAAGGTATAACTTCCAAGGACATTCGCCTTATGAGCGAGGATGAACTTCTGGATATGGATTATTTCTTAAATGATGATGAACTTGATGACGATTTTGGTGAAGAAGGTTTTTATATCTTCTAAACCAACATTCGTCTGCTTGTTGTGCCCGCCTCTGTGCGGGCCCTTTTCAATTCAAGAGAGCGCCGCAGGCGGTCTTTCCTATAAAGTAAAATAAGGGAATCCTTAATTTCTAAGGATTCCCTGAAGGAAGCAGATAACGGGAATCGAACCCGCCTTTCCAGCTTGGGAAGCTAGCGTTCTACCGATGAACCATATCTGCAAATATATATTAAGTATACTGTTGTTTTCTGTTTCTGTCATATTGATTCCCTGCTGTGTTGTTTCATTTACCACACTGCTGTTATTCGCTTTATCAGCAGATTTCTTTCTGTCTGCACATCCTTTTACTAGAAAAATTATTGCGATTGCAATTATTATAACAACAGCAATTAATGCAGCCTGTATTAATCTCCGTCTTCTTTCACGTTCTTTTCTTGATAACCTTCTTCTCATTGTATCCTGCTCCTTATTGATTAGTTGTATAGGAACGGTGCTTTTACGCTGAAATCACTGTCTGTTATTACATTTTTCAACGCAGACAGCTGTTTATCATCACACTTTTTTATAAGTCCTACTAGTCCTTTGGTAATCAGCCATGCACCATATTTATTAAAATGTGTATTTTCTGATATAGTATCTGGTTTATTAAGCTCTTTAATAAAATCATCTGGCCATATTCCCTTATTAACTCCCTGCTTAATAGATGTATATTTATGAATATCTGCACATCCTATTGACTCAAATAATTCTACCGAATATGAAAATAAATCAAGAACTACTGTATGTGTTTCTTCACCAATCTGTTTCATTGCCCTTATATACGCAAAATCATTTCCACCATGCAGTCCATTTCCATCTTTAATCCTTCCATCATCTGTAAACTGTGTACGTGCAGGTGCTGTAACAAGTACTGGTGTTGCACCATGTTCTCTTGCCATATCAATATATTGCTTTATAAACCACTTATAACTTCCCTTTTCTGCATTTTTAGAATATGGATAATATCCATCATGCGGGTATGAATTATTAACTGCTCTCACACTTTTTATAACTGCTTCTTTATCCGCTATTGATGTATCCTTCATAAGCGCTTCTATATACTCCGCAGGTATATAATCCTTTGATACCTTTTCCCCAGGTATTACCGGAAAACGTCCATTTTCATCAGCTTCTCCAAGTTCAACCAGTCTGTTAAACATCGTTTTATACTCTTTAGTGGCATCATCATTATGACAGAACTCTATAAGAAGATAATCTCCTGCCTTTATATTCTTTTCTAGCTCATCGAATCTGCCTTCGTTAATAAACAGTCTTGAACTTCTGCCTCCTTTTGCATAGTTAATAACCCTTGCATCTTTATTTACATAATAAGGCAGATATTGCCCCCATCCTGCTATAAACTCTTCATCTGTGTAATTCTGAACTATTGAATCTCCTGCCAGATATATATTCATAATAATCCTCCATTCCTGCGCTGCCTCCACATGATTTTATCACACTTACATTCAAAACGCTATTATAAACTTATCTTAATCTTTTAAACTTTAATATTAAAAAATCCAGACATATAATACTTATTCAGTTTTTATTCCGAATAAAATATCATATGCCTGGATTTTTTGTGTTTTATTTTATGACATACATGAATGTCTTTTCGACACTCTGCCCTTTACAGCATTTCGTTATCATAACAATTATTCTTCATCTTTTTTATATTTCTTTTTGCCTGACAATGCTAATCCGGCTCCAAGTGCTGATAATGCTGCACTTATTGTATACCATATTGATCTTGTACTATCTGCTGTCTTAACGCTGCCATCTTCGCTGCTGCCTGCATCTGGCGCTGGTACTGGATCTGGCGCTGGTGTTGGATCTGGCGCTGGTGAAGCTTTCTCAAGCTTGTTTATAGCTGCTGTTATGTTACCTGCAAGTCTGTCAGCCTCTTTCTGTGATATGACAGTTCTATCAGCTGCCTTTGCCTCATCAACTGCTTTCTTAACTTCACTAAAGTCCTTATAATCTGCCGCATTTAAAGCTTCAGCCTTCTTTATTGTCTCATCAAGCACTGTAAAATCAGTCTTTTCTGCAGACTCTGTTGCATAATTCTTAGCGGATTCTGCATAATAGCTTTCAGCATTCCAAGGTGTATTAAACGCTGCTCCTTCTCCTGATTCTCTTGCAAATACTCCATTAACTGTAAGCTTTTCGCCTTCTGCCCTGCTTAACTGGCGTCTGTTAACATTTACCGCGAAGCCCTTGCCATATGACTGATATTCATAGAACTGTGCTGATTCATGATTATTTCCACCCATGTCATCATAACCATTTGTCTTAATATGGCTGTCCATATAGCAGTTAACATAAGTTACACATGCATTAGCTCTCCATGGTCTTCCAAGTGCTACACTATTATCTGAAACACTATTATCTTTCTTTAATAATCTTGAATTAATAAATACATAACCTGTTGATCTTGTACTGTCTGTACTTGCTGCTGTTACGTAGCCGTCTCTGTTTGCAACTATATCACAATCATCAAATACAGCCTGTGCGCTGCCGAATATCCAGTCTACACAGCCTTCTATATAACAGTTCTTAAAGTACTGGCGTTTACCACCATCTGCCTGTAATGTATCCTGCCATCCTGTAAGCCTTACGTTATTAAACACAAGCTGGTCTGCTCTTGTAAGAAGAGCAACTGCCATTTTTCCTTCTATCGTTTCCTTAGGATAGTCAAATGAATTGGCTACTGTTATATTTTCCAATGTCACATTATTAGCTGCAGCCTCTATAGTTAATGAAGCGCTTCCAGATGTACCATAAGTATTGCCTGTTGCTGGATCTGTCTTTCCAGCTGCTGCGTCATATTCAAGTACTGTCTTCTGGCTGTCTTCACCTATAATAGTTATATATGGTGTTGTTATACGGACTTTTTCATGATAATTTCCATTCTTTACATATATAACTACCTGTTCCTTATTATCTGATGGTACAGAAGCTATTGCATCTGCTATAGTTGCATATACTGGTTTTTCAGATACATCTGCTGGTGTTTCATCTCTTGTGATTTTCTGTACTGCTTCACTCTTTGCTGCGTTTGCATCTACAACAATATCATACTTATCAAGTTTTACGAAATTAAATTTCTTATATGTCTTTACACCACTTTCATCTGTAAATTCAACTTTAACTTCATTTCTGCCTGACTTAAGCGGAATATCAGCAGATATTTCATCTCCTGCTGATGTCTTACCTGACATTATCTTATCACTGCCTGATGTAACAACATAGCTTCCTGCTTTATCATATGACCACTTAATATGAGCCTCTTTATCAATAACCGTATCATTAGATTTTTCAACAACTTTCATAACAGCTGCCTCTGAACCAAACATATACTCGCCTGTATGTCCTTTTGTAGCCATTATTGAAACAGCAGCCGACTGGTTACTTTCATTGTCAGTGCCCACTGCAGTTACTCTGTAAAAATAAGGCACTTCATTCTGTGCTGTACTATCTGTATAAGTTCCCTGTGTAGAAGTTCCTATCTGAGTATATCCTTCATTTCTGCTTTCAGAACGGTATATCTTATAGCTTACTGCCTCTGGTACCGGCTCCCATGTAATAGTATTAGAAGCATCTCCTGACTTAGCACTTATTTCTGGTGCAGTCATAGGAAGCGAGAACTTAACAGCCTCTGATTCCATAGAGTTCTTTACCTCAGTTCCACATATACCAGTTATTCTGAATCTGTAGCTTCCTGACTTTTCAGGTGAATATGTGTATGAATTCTCTGCTGTAGTATCAACCTCTGTATATGTTGCTCCATTATCCATTGATACCTCTACACGATACTTTCCATCAAGCTCTGCTCCCTCACCATTCCATGAAACAGTTATTGATGAACGGTCATCTGATACAACTGGCTTGTTTACAGCTGTTACTGTTGGTGCTACACCAGCATCCTTATAATAATCTTTCTGGTTATATAACACATTGCCAGCAGCATCCTTTGCAACCCAGTCAGTAATCTCTACTCCTGCACCTACAAGTGCAATTCCATAAGATACAGCGTCATCTGCTGTAAGTACCATATCCTTCCACTTAAATTCCTTCTTATCAGAATACTTTGCTACTCCGTTCGCATCTACCTGAAGCGGCTTTCCAAGACTTGTAAACTCTGCTACATAACCTACATCAGTTCTTGTAAATGTAACATTATATTTATTATTAGTTTCAACTTCATATTTTGGAGATCCATTACCTGAATTTCCATTAGATTTCATCCAATAACCTGAAAGTGCATCTGTATTAACCTTCTTATCATAGCCCCTGAAACCAAGTGATGCAAAAGCCATATTGTCTGATGTCTTGAATGCACCTACAAATACACCTGTTCTCTTTGCATCACTGCCTGTTATATAATAATCTTTAATATTTAAGGTCATTGACATAGAAACGAGGTCCTTGTTTTCTGGAAGAAGAATATAACCTGTGTTAGAACCTGCATCACCCTTTTTCTGTGATATATATCCTTTTTCTGATGTTTCCTCTGCTTTCATAACTGAACCAAGAGCTGATACTTTTAAAGCCTCTGAACCTGAGGTCTTTGGTTTAAATATATTATTCTGGTCATATAATACATTGCCTTCATCATCTGTCAGTACCACATCACTTACAGTTGCACTTGCACTGTTTATCGCAATACCAAACTGTGCTGATGTGTCAGGTAAAAGATAAGAATCTGATGACTTGAATGTCTTTTCGTTGATTACATCACTGCCTTCTTCTTTAAATGTAGCATAATAAGTATTGTCTTTTTTCTTCTCAATACTTATTTCATATACTGCATCCTGATTTATAGCCATCTTTGGTGAGCCATTTCCAGCGTTACCATCCTTAGCAGGTGTCTTAGTATCATGCTTAATCCAGTAAGGTGATAACGCATTGCCATCTCCTGTGCTCCTGAATGAAACAGAATTATATAAATAATCGCCAGCCGTCTGGAAAGCACCTACATACACGCCTGAGTATTTTCCATTATCACTAACAAACGAATCTACCTTTAGCTTTAATGTCATCTTTGAGGCATCCTTAGATTCTGGGAATAACACATATGAAACGTTGTTTCCTTTATCACCCTTTTTAGCTGTCATTTTACTTTTGGCTGCACTCTGGTTAATAATAAGCTTTTCATCCTGCTGTGTTACTGATACATCATCTGTATCGCCATAAGTCTTAAGTGAATATGTTATCTTAACATCCTCGTCAGCCTTAGCACTTATAACTATCTTTGCAGACTTTGTTATACTGCTGCCCTTAACAACTACACTACCAGTTTCTGCATCATAAGAATACTCATTTGCACTAAGCTCTTTATCGCCTGCTGATACCTTAATATCCTTAGGAAGCTTATATCCTTTATCTGCTTCAAGCTGTGTTGTGAAATCATTTCCTGCAACAGCATAATCAGCTCCAGACGTTGTAAGCTTATCAAGCTGATACTCAACATCAACAAACTCTTCATTGACCTGAATATTAGAGAATTTTGCTGTTGTCATATTTTCAAGATCATTGGCCGCCTTATTCGCATCTACAGCAAAGCCTACATATATATCCTGATTCATTTCAATAGTCTTTGAACCAACCTTAATCCACTTAACACCATCATCTGATGCATAGCCTGTGAATGTATCTCCTCTTCTAACAAGCTTAAACCATGTTCCGTTAAATTCTGCACCTGTCTTATAGTGAAGATCTCTTACAAGCGGTATTCCAGCTTTACTTGCTGATTCAGGCGAATCAATAGTTTCTGATATATCTGAAATATTTCCATCAGTTTTATCTCTGCCAGCAAGATAAGTTGACCATGTTGTTTCGTTACTTATCTTAACCATAGACATACCAAGTGCTGCTGTTTTAGCGCCTTGATCAAGTGACTCCCTGAACATCACTCCTGTAAACACATGATTATCTACAATAGTTGATGAATCAAGCTTTGCTATAATCTCTGCATCACCTGATGACTTGATATATGTATACTGGAAATCATCGGTTTTAGCATCTGCATACTTACTTCCTGATACACTTCCTTCACTCTTTCCCAGCTTTCCAGCTCCCTTAACAGTCATAACTCCATCCTTATAGCTTGCAGTTCCTGCTACGCCTGGATTACCTATATCACTGCTTGTCCACTCTCCTGTTCCCGCAGTACTGTTAATATGAAGCTTGGATACTGAAGACTGTGTCTGGTTACCATCGTTATCATAGGCTCTTACTGTTATATTGTATGTTCCATCCTCAAGTCCCTTATAATCACATGTATAAGGTGCTTTATCAGCAGTTCCTACAAGCTTTATTCCATTATAAAACTCAACCTTAGCAATATTGCCTCCATTATTAGCATTGGCATTAGCAGTCACAGTAACTGTATCGCCTTCGCTATACTGTGCATTATCTTTAAGGTCTATAGTTACATCCGGATTAGGTGCTTTATAGTCTGCCTTTTCAACATTTTCTACAAGTCCGTTAAAATATTCCTCAACATATGCATAACCTGTTGCTTTATTAATCTTCTTGGAATCTGAACCATCGTTCGGATTAAGACCATGTGTTATTTCCCACGCATCAGGTATTCCATCCTTATCAGTATCGAATGAGTCTTCTCTTACAGAAGCAGCCGCAGGATATCCACCTACCTCATCCTCTGTATTTACATATCTTCCTGAATCTGTTCTCGTCTCAGCTACAACTCTTGCATCGATAGCATCACGATATGGATATGTTGCTCCTGCCTGTGTAAGCACAGGCTCATAACAATCCTTTGCTGAAACAACAGAAACACTGTCAAAGCCTTCTGCACTATAAGGCTTATCTGCCACCTCTGTCTTGTTTGGACCCTCTGTCACTCCGGACATCTTTTCACCAAGAGCGTTGTTTGCACTTACTGCATCATTACCCTCCATGTAGTTTCCATTAACATAGAAACCACCTGGCTTAGTTTTCTCACCCATGTCAACAACCTGGTTTTCAACCTGTTCTCTTGTACCAACGCCTGATTTTAAATAGTTATTAATATAATTAGTATAGGCATAACCTCCACCATAGCAGGTATTATATCCCCAGTTATATAGAACATTATTGCTTATCTGAAGTGTTGCTGTGCTTCCACCATCCTTAGTAGGATCACCCATGCAGCCTCCACCAACTCTTGGATTTCTGGATGTATGATTAGCCATTAAGTTGTTCTGGAATACTACATTATCTCCTCCATATATGCCGCCATATCCATGACGTCCCTTAGAGTGTCCTGATACTGTAAGGCTCTCTGATACTATACACCACTGTACAGTTCCATCCTTACCTCTATATGTAGATAATGTTTCATCTGTATTCCAGCTGAATGAACAATGATCAATCATAAATGTCTTGTTATCCCTGCCCCATAAAGCATCCATGGAATCACCACCAGTATGGACATTGGCTGCTCCTGGCCTGAATCTCATATATCTTATAATAAGATTCTCTGAGTTACTTATATTAGTATCCCAGCCAGAAAGTGTAATACCATCACCAGGTGCCGTCTGACCAGCGACTGTTATATTCTTTCTGTCACGGAATGTAAGTGTCTGCTTAAGTGCTATTGTTCCTCCAACATTAAACACTATCATAGTTCCGCCTTTATCCTTGGCAAATTCTTCTATACCATATCGAAGTGAACCTTCTATAGGTGTGTCTCCCTTCGCATAATCATCAAGGTTAGTTACAACATAAACATCAAACCCACGGCCACCTGTCGCGAATCTTCCTCCACCTTCTGCCCCCGCAAAAGCCAGAAGCTTATCATTTTCTGATGCAAATGCAAGTGTTCCTGCTGGAAGTGATATTCCAGATGTTGCCATAAGACCAGCCATAACAATAGCTGTTGCTTTACTTGCGTGAGCACGTCCCTTATTTAGTTTTCTTCTCTGCTCACGATTTTTACCTTCAGTTCCCATTGCTACCTCCCATAACGAAATAATCACCTTAGAATTCTGCTGATTTACTTCTTAAACAGCTTCCTTCTCATGTTTAACAGGTCTTCAATCCCTAAGTTTTATTTCAACCTTGATATCATCATAATATTTTCATAGTTATTTTCATAGATACAATACATTTTTATGCAAATTGTACCATTTTAGAACTTATTTTTATAAAAGTATTTTGCAAAACTACTTGCTTTTAGACCAGTTATAACTTATGATAAAAAAGCGGGATACATTTTTTTACATAATAAAATGTACCTATGCTAAATATTAAGATACATATATATCTGGGATTTTTCATGACACTATCAACTATTTAAGATAAGTTTTACACAAAGGAGAAATACAGACTATGGATTACAATATTCTTATTAATGGTATCATCCACCAGCTTTTTATACAGAATACATATATGCCAGATGATGATACCTTAACCATACTGAATAAGTATTTTAACAATACCAGCTTTACTATAACAGCCTTTCGTCTTACATCAGACAATGATTCTGATAACTACCAGCGTGAACTATCTAACCTTATTCCTAAATACGCTAAAAGACACTGTTCTTACCCTGTATGGTTTTACCGAACTGAGGATTATAACAACCTTTTACTTTTTAATCATAATAATGATTTTAATGTAGAAAAATATATAAATGAAATAAACGCTTATTTTACAGAAAGACACAAATGTTCCTTCCACTGTGGAATAAGCAGGACATGCCATACCTTATCTGAATTCATATTTGCAAAAAAAGAAGCGCTTACATGTCTTGAAAAGAGCTTTTCCATAAAGTATCCTGACATTGTTTCATATAACAGCAGCATGACATTTTCTTCAGCAGATACATTTGGATTTTATTATCCTGAAGCTGCTGCTGCCATTCTTTATAAAGCTGTTAAATACAATGACCAATCTGCAATAGACTATATTTTAAAAACTCTGTCAGACGAAAATCTTGTTATAAGAGCTATCAATCCAACAGAAATGCTTAAGCTGCATAATGCAGTAACTAACACACTCATGCAGTTAAATCCTGCAAAATATAACTTTTCTGACAATCTGCTGCAACTTAACCTGCATATGATATCAGCACAGAAAAATCCTGAACTGTATTTTAACTATTTATCAGCAGCATGCCACGAAATAGCTGACAAACTTGACTGCAACAGATCTATGCGAAAAAAGCTTCCTATACAGGATATTCAGAATTACATTCTTTCCAGCTATAATAATGCAAACCTGAATCTGGCTGGAACAGCTAGAAGCTTTAATGTATCAGAGGGTTATTTATCATCTGCTTTTAAGGAAACTATGGGAATATGTTTTGCTGAATACCTTGAAAATATACGTATTGAGAAAAGCTGTGAACTTCTTCGCAGTTCAACAGCTACTATTGTGGATATAGCAGAAAAGACAGGCTATAACAGCGTTTATTCATTCAGGCGCGCCTTCAAACGGCTAATGCATATAAGCCCATCTGATTACAGAACACGTACAACTACATAATAAAATGACATCAGGGTCAGATAGCATTAATTTTGTTCAATTCAATAAAATCAATGCTATCTGACCCCTCATCATAGCCAGACAGTAATTTCACACTCTGCAAGACAATAATATCGCCACTCTGCTATACAGTAATATCGCCAGCAGCCTCACAGTTATCCAGTGAATCTCCGACATACACTCTGAACTGTCCTGGTTCTATAACAAAATCATCTTTTTTGACATCATAGAATTCAAATGCATCCTTATACAGATATAACTGTACCTTCTTTGATTCACCTGGTTCAAGAAATACTTTCTGGTATGCCGCAAGCTCCTTTATAGGACGGTCCACACTGCATTCCACATCCTGGACATAACACTGTATAACATCAGCACCATACATATCACCTGTATTCTTTAGTTCACAGCTTACTACTGCTATTGCCTGTGCAGCATTTTTATCATCACACAGCTTAACTGTTATGCTGCTTATTTCAAAATTTGTATATGATAAACCATATCCAAAAGTATATGCTGGTTTTATGTGTTCTTTTTCATAATATCTGTATCCAGTGAATATACCCTCTTCACAGGTGATTACATCTTCCTTTCCGGACTGTCCGTTTTTATATGTAACTGTATCCTCGATATTTACCGGGAATGTTTCTGGAAGCTTTCCACTTGGATTAACCTTTCCTAACAGAATATCTGCAAGGGCATCTCCTGTTTCCATACCCGAATAATAACACCATACAAGAGCCTTCACTCTTTGAAGCCATGGCATCTGTACAGGCGAACCTGAAACCATGACAACAACTGTATCAGGATTAATATCAAGCAATGCATTAATAAGCTCGTCCTGCCCATATGGAAGAACCATATCTTGCCTGTCTCTTCCTTCAACATCATAATCATGGTTTAAGCCGCCTATATAAATAACTTCATCTGCAGTCCTTGCAAGTTCACATGCTTCCTCTAAAAGCTTTTGTCTGTTTTTTTCAATTTCTTTTCTTAGCTTTTTATTATTTTTTTCATTGCCTTCCTGTCCCATAACCTGACGTTCAAGGCTTGCCTCCTGCCAGTTAACCTCATTAACATCTTTGTCTCCCGGGACATAATATCCAACAGCATACTGTATATCTACATTTCCTCCAAGAGCCTTTTTTAAACCAAGTAGTGGAGATATTTCATATATAGCTTTTATCTCTGCACTTCCACCTCCACCTGCATGATTATGCTCTGCATTATGTCCGATAACTGCAATTTTTCTCTTTACTGGTGCTGCATTATTTTTTACCAGCTTATCATCTTCGCTGCCTGCTTTATCCTCACAGGTCATTCTATAAGGCTTTATTCTGTCAGGACTTATAGGAAGAATGGCATCCTCATTTTTCAGAAGCACAACAGACTCTCTTGCTGTATCAAGGGCATCCTGCCAATGCTCCATATTAGAATATATGCCTTGTTTTCTATCAGTTGCTTCTGGTCCTATCATCTTCAGCCTGTACATAAGCCTTAATATATTTTTAACCTTCTTATCAACAGCTTCTTTGGACACTTCTCCTTTATTTACAGCCTTAATAAGAGGTCTGGCATAATGATAATTGTCAAAATCAGGAGTTACACTCATCTCTATGTCCATCGATGTACTGGCTGATTCCTTTGTAGTATGCACTGAACCCCAGTCACTTATAACTACTCCATCATATTCCCATTTATCCCTTAATATATCATCAAGCAGCTCCTTATTCTCGCTGCAATGACTTCCATTAACCTTATTATAAGCATTCATTATAGAATAACTGTGTGCCTTGCATACTGCTGCCCTAAAGCCTTTAAGATATAGTTCATGCAGTGTTCTTTTATCCACTATTGTATCAACGTACAATCTGTTTGTTTCCTGACAGTTAAGTGCAAAATGCTTGACACATGCTGCAACATCATTCTCCTGTACACCATTAATGAATGGCACAACAAGCGTTTCAACTATATATGGATCTTCGCTCATATATTCAAAATTCCGTCCACATAAAGGATTTCTTTTAATGTTTATCCCTGGTGCAAGTATAACATCCTTGCCTCTGCCTCTTGCTTCCTCTCCAAGATTTCTTCCACACTTATATGCAAGCTGTGGATTCCATGTTGCAGCCAGCGCGCTATTACTCGGTGCATAAGAAACATAATCATCCGAATATCCTATTGGCACCCACTTATCATTATAGAATTCATTTCTAACACCCATAGGTCCATCAGACATTGTAAGTGGCGGTATTCCCAGCCTTTCAACTCCCTTTGTCTTAAAGAAGCCTGCTCCATGAATCATATCTGTTTTCTCTTCCAGAGTTAACTGATTTACTATGAATGTAATATAATGTTCTCTTTTCTCTGAATCCGGATCCCACTCCGGCTCACCTTTTAAACTGACATTATTTTCTTTCATATGCACCTTCACTTTCTGTGCAGTACATTCTGCACACTCACTTTCATTTTCTGGTTCTATAAAAGAATAGCATACTCTTCTCCTGATTTCAGCTTTATATTCTGATTAAATAATGATTTATCTTCTTTACTCATTTCATTGAAATTCTCATTTTTAAGTATCAGCCCGAATTCTGTATCTCTTAAAGCCGTGATTTTAAGCTTTATATAAAAACCATCCTTCATGTCAGTCTTAAGTCCTTCTGTACCTGTATTAATGCACCATTCAAGTGAATCTATTCTTACTCCGGCTCTTGTCATAAGTCCGCATACCTTTCCCTTTGGAATACGGCTGCTTAGCGCTGGAAATAATTCTATTGTGCTTCTGTCAGAATAAACAAGCATTTCATTTACAATACCAGCTATACCAAACAATGTATCTGTACATGCTACGCCCTTGGCTCTGTTTGTATTATGGTCTGTAAACAAAGATGTATAGAATATATCACTATGTACTAAAAGATTAAGTATGTCATATACTGCTTCTGAATTCTTAAGCCTTGCCTCAACTAAAGCCTTATGTATCCAGCCATGTGATGCCGTATCGTCTTTTCCTGTATTCTCACGATTTCTGTTAACTATCGCCTGACGGCAGGCATCTGCAAGACTTGTATCATTCTGTGTCTGGTATGATGGCCATGCACAATACAGATGACTTATATGCCTGTGTGCATTATTCTCCTTATATTCCTTCATTGACCACTCACGTATAGCACCGCTCTTGTCAAACTGGTACTCTGGAAGCTGTTCATCTAACAGCTTTGCTTCTTTAACCCTGTCCTTATAACCTTTTTCTTTTAATCCGGCTTCCATATCTATATACATTCTTACGATATCTTTTGCTGCCGCTATATCCATAGCTGCATTCGCTGTTATTGCACTCTTATATCCAAGTGGTTTGTTTTCTGGTGAAAACGAAGGAATAATAAGATATTTTTCTCCTTTTTCAAGGCATGATTTTCCCTTCTTATAACATGCATTACCTTTACAATCTGTATAATATTCGGCACTGCATAACTGCTTCCAGAAATTATAAGTCTTTCTTAAAAGTGGAGCCAATATATCTTTTCTTACATCAAATGTATCTTTACCATACATTTTTATGATATCTTCATCCTTTGCTGTTATTTTAACATCACCATAACAATCCAGAAATTCTACGATTGGAAGCAGCATCCAACTGGCACCTGCATTCCAGTACTGGAATGGATAATTCATATCATATTCAACCATCATAGCTCTATGTCCGTCTGTATTAACTGGAATTAAAACTGCATCCTTCATTCCATATACCTTAGCGGCATTGTTTTCCCAGTCATCTATCTGACGCATAATAAACCATATATAACCTGTTGCCGCCTCATACATGTTACCACTATTCATTCCTGATACCTGTATATTCACATTGGCATCCATAGTGTATGCATTACGCCATAAAAGATTCCATTCTCCTACACCCGGTCCATTCAATCTTGGTGCCGTATGCCCTGCACATGATATCATTCCATATCTTGCATTATTGTATATTCTTTCCAGAAGCTCTAAAACTATGTTTTTTTCTGATTTCTGCCTTTTTAAAAGTGCTTCATTACTAACAATAGTACTATTCTGTCGTCCTAAATCCAAAGAAACCCTACTATATTTTTCTTTACTCGATAATTCGTGTTTCTTTAACATATCCTGATATAAAAATTCATTATCTTTTTCTGATTCTGAGCCACTTTGATGTACATATTTACTGAATACATTATCTATTCTGCTTATGCATTTTCTTACAATACCATATTCTTCTATATCAGTCCCAACTTTCAACTCTTCGCAGGTATGTGTCCAGTCAAGATAAGTCACAAGAACAAGCTTGTCCGTATCTGTCACCTTTAACACAGGAGCACCATCGTCAATACATGCATAGGCCATATCACTCTTCATTCTGTCAAATGTCTGTATACGTCCACCATTAGTATATACTCTGGTAACTCCGGCAAAGCCTCCATTTTCAAGCTCGCTTCCCTTAAAAGATGGATAATGTGCAATAAAACCTATCATATCCTCTTTAACGAATCTTAAATATTTCATTCTTCTTTCAGACGTTGCAGCATTGTTTTTTCCAGTTCCGAACTTATGTATTGATTCAAAATCTTCTATGAAAAGCTTAATTCCGAAATCCTTTATTCCGCTGATGACCGTAACAATAACATCATCATCGCAAGGCACAAAGGTCTTTCTTTCTATATCTATGCCATCAGCTTTAAACTTAGTAACTATTACCGCCTTTTTCAGATCTGTATATCTTTCATAATCCGTTACTTCTATATCCTCAAAGAGCGTTTTTCTTTCATCGTTATGTGCTACCTTAAGCATTTCTATTCTTAACTGCTGACCAGGATGATGACAATACATATTAGTACGTTTTCTATTATGTATATTCCATGTATCATCCATATTCAAAACAGCCTGCCTTGCCTCTTCAAGCTGTGATGTAACCTCTCCTGGTACATATCTTGGTTCGTCCGATGGCATGACAAATTCCACATTCTGATATATAAGATTATCATTTAATGGTGCACAGGATTCTATAACACCTATATGTCCATTTCCTGCTATCATGCCGTCATGCCAGGCAACATCATATAAATCATATTCTCTATATGGAATAATTTCTGTGTAACCTTCTGAATATGATATATCCTCTTTCATACACATTCCTTCCTGTCTACTGTTATATCCTTATACTTTCTTTATATCAGGCACTGTTTTGTCCTCATGATATTTATATTATTTATCCAACTACAGCTTATAATTCTCATCCGGATTAATATCCAGCCAAACTCCCGATTCAAACACACCATCACCATCTTCTGCAAACAATGAAAACAATGTTCCCGTAAATGTCATAGTTCTTGTACCCTCCGTGCTTAAGCCGGCATTCAGACCTGAACCTATCTGTTTATAAGCTATTTTGGCATTAACATCTGTTGTATCAGACAGTGCATATGAAAATGTATATTTTTCCCTGTCGGTATCAATTTTTATAAGAAGATTCATATTTTCTTCTTCCTTGCTTAAAGGAATACGTGAAAGCTCCACTCCCATGTCGTGGATATGCTTATAAAAACCAATATACTTTTCACCATGTTCACATCCAGCATATATTTCATAATGGTAATCATTATTATAATATGCTGCTATTCCTGCTCTTGCTGCATTAGATTTTCCTATATTAACAACAGCTTTTAATGTTGTTGTAAACTCTGGTTGTTTGAATGATAATATTGTTGGTGACTTTCCTGGCTCATTAAGTGAAATATCTGTTCCCTTGAGTGTAAGTCTTGTGTTAACACTATCATAAATATAATGTGACATATCCGGATTTCTTGTAAACTGTAATCTCTTATCCATCTTATCATCAGAAAAATCTATATGTACACTATGGTCTGAATATAACATAGGCTTTCCACTTTTACTGTCTATGTGTATATTCTTTTTACTTTCCTCATCTTCAAGTCCTGGAAGAGGTGCATCCATAACAAGCTCTATTGTCCCATTTACGTTGTATCCAACAACCGGCCATCCATCCTTCCATGTCACTGGTGCAAGAAATGTCTCTCTACCAAGATTATGAAGCAATGCATGACTGAATCTTCTTATTCCAAGGAATACAAGCCACCAGCTGCCATTAGCATCTTCTACTAAATCAGCATGTCCTGTTGCCTGGATTTCTGACTTCTTATACTCTTTATGTGATATTATCGGATTGTGTGGACAAGGTGTATATGGTCCCCATACTGAAGCAGACCGCTGTATAGTCTCTCGATGTGCATATTCTGTTCCACCCTCTGCTATCATAAGATAATACATGCCATCTTTTTTATATATATGTGGTCCTTCTGCACACTGTCCTCCACAGCCCTCACTAATAAGATGTTTATCTGATAATATCTCACCTGTCATTGGATTGATTTCAAAGGCTACTATTCCACGCACACCATCAAGTATTCCTGTTGAACAGTAATAACATTTATCATCTTCATCCCAGAATAATGAAGGATCGATACCTCCTTGATCTATCCACGCCGGATCTGACCATTCTCCATCTATATTATCTGTATGCACAACAAAATTCCCTTTATCTGTTACATTAGTTGTGATCATATAAAACATACCCTTATGATAACGGATTGTTGGTGCATATATACCACCTGAGTTACGGCAGCCCTCTAGTTCAAGCTGTGAACGTCTGTTAAGACAATATCCCTTTAATTCCCAATTAACAAGATTCTTACTATGATATACTGGTACACCTGGAAAGAATTCAAATGTAGAATTAACAAGATAGAAATCGTCTCCAACACGACATATACTAGGATCAGGATTATATCCTGGGATAACTGGATTCTTAAAAAGCATACTATACCTCCCACTTTTATATACTATATTTATATGATGCAAGGTTAAAAAAGCCCTTTATGCTTGCAAATAAGACTCTTGACCATAACATCTTTATATAAATTTATAGTAATTATGATTGAGAATAAAAACAAGGGGAAAAAATATCAGAAATTGGAGATTTTACAGAATTTGGTGTTTAGCACACATTCAATTGGTGAACGTACGACATAATATAAGTGAAAATCGGTGCTGCACATACATCATCGATGCCAGAAGT
>OGGC01001156.1_pt1 | contig 18778 bp, 8 predicted proteins | sample 1571181 | NCBI WGS metagenome assembly OGGC01 (sample SAMEA2581930, study PRJEB24529) | metagenome | biome: Human gut stool | place: China | collected 2011 | reverse complement strand
AGCGCAGCCGACCGGGCAGAGCGGCGAAGGCCGCACCGGCACCGTCCGCCGACGGCGGCGAGGACGCCGGAACTCCCCCAAAGGGGGAGCCGAGTAAAGAGGAAGCACCCGGCGAAGAGAAGCCCGAGACGCGGCAGGGACAGCCCGAGCAGGAGCCAAAGCCGACGGACCCGGCGGAAAAGCGCAAGGCCTTTGGCCAGCTGATGCAGGGCGAGTACGCAGCCGAGTTTGAGGAGGCACTGCAAAGGGCGTCGGAGATGGCCGTGCAGAACGTGCTGGACAACCCGGCGGTGAAGGGGCTGATGGACGCGCTGGGCGAGGCGTATGGCATCGACGTGCAGAGCGCGGACAACCTGGCTGCCCTGACCGAGGCCGTGAAGAACGGCAAGGTGAAGAACGACGAGTACTACGAGACCCTGGCGGCGGAGCGCGGCATCAGCGTGAAGACCGCGCGGGAGCTGGACAAGATGGAAGGTGAGCTGCAGCGGGCCAATGCCGAGAAGCAGCGGGCCGAACAGATGCGGCTGGCGGCAGAGCACCAGCAGCGGGCAGCGGCAGTGCGGGCACAGTGGGAAGCGGAAGCAGCACAGCTGAAGGAAAAGTACCCGGCCTTTGAGCTGGACGAGGTGCTGAACAACCCCAGCGTGGCGGACATGATCCGGCGCGGCATCGGGCTGGAAGCGGCATACCGGGCAGCCTACTTTGACCAGCTGATGACCGAGAGCACAGCCCGCACCGCAAAACAGGTGGAGCAGGGCGTGGCGGCCCGGATCCAGCAGCGGGCACAGCGGCCGGCAGAGAACGGCGCGCACCCCGGCGCTGCCGCAGAGACCAAGGTGGATGTGGCCCACATGACGGCAAAGCAGCGGGCAGAGCTGGCAAAGCGGGCACGGCGGGGAGAGAGAATCGTGCTGTAAGAGATTTCCCACGCAGAGGGCGTGAGAAGATAAAAACCTTGAAGGAGGACAAACAGATGAGCAAAAAGAGACTGGATCTGCAGATGTTTGCGGACGCTTCCGCACAGCTGCAGAACACCACGGCATCCGGCGGCATGACCGCTGAGATGAAGACCTACTACGAGAAGACCCTGCTGGATCTGGCAGAGCCTGCACTGGTGCATGACCAGTTCGGCGATTCGTACCCCATCCCGGCGAACAACGGCAAGATCATCGAGTTCCGCAAGTATGAGGCACTGCCGAAGGCGACCACCCCGCTGACCGAAGGCGTGACCCCGGCGGGCCAGGCGCTGACCGTGAGCACCATCACGGCAGAGGTGCACCAGTACGGCGGCTGGGCTCCCCTGACCGACATGCTGGATCTGACCGCCATCGACAACAACGTGGTGCAGGCCACGAACGTACTGGCAAGCCAGGCGGGCCGCACCATGGACACCATCGTGCGCGACATCCTGGCGGGCGGCACCAACGTGATCTATGCGCCCAAGGTGGCGGACGGCGTGGAGACCGCCGTGACCAGCCGCGCAGGCCTGGACAAGACCGCGCAGCTGACTGTGGATCTGATCGACCAGGCGGTGGCCCTGCTGCAGAGCCAGAACGCAGACCCCATCGGCGACAGCTATGTGGCCATCGTGCACCCGTACACCAGCTACGACATCCGCAAGGACCCGAACTGGATCGAGGCGCACAAGTACGCAGCCCCGGAGGAAATCTTCAACGGCGAGATCGGCAAGATCAACAACGTGCGCTTTGTGGTGTCCAGCGAGGCAAAGATCTGGAAGGGCACCGGCTGCCCCACCGGCCTTGCCGTATTCGGCACCCTGGTGCTGGGTGCCCACGCCTACGCCACCACCGAGCTGGAGGGCGGCGGCCTGCAGCACATCGTGAAGCAGCTGGGCTACGGCGATGACCCGCTGAACCAGCGCGCATCTGTGGGCTGGAAGGCTGTGAAGACCGCAGAACGCCTGAGTGAGCAGTACATGGTGCGCATTGAGAGCTGCAGTGCACGCTACAGCGCAAGCGCACTGGCAAACTAAGGAAACGGAAGGAGAACGGACATGGCAGTGAAGAAACAGAACACCGCGCAGGAGGCTGAGGCCGTACAGGCTGAGCCGACCGAGGAGAAGGACACCGTGGTGATCCGGCTGTTCAAGGACAACCAGCGCTACAAGGCACCGGTATTCGTGGGTGTGAACGGTGTGACCTACCTTGTACAGCGCGGCGTGGACGTGGAAGTGCCGAAAGCGGTGGCCGAGGTGCTGGAGCACAGCGAGGAGATGGACAACGCGGCCATGGCGAAGATCACGGCAGCGGAGAACGCAACGGCGCAGGCGGCACAGCGCGTGTGAGCATGACAGAATGAGAGACCCCGGTACAGCGGCACATGGCTGTGCCGGGGCCTTTTGCTTCAGCGGAAAAATTATTTTTTACAGGGCGTTTGTCGCCGCCTGCGGGCGGCTCCAAACGCATTTTCACGGGATGGGGTCGGGACGAAAAACGACATTAAAATGAGAAAAATGATACTTTCGATTTGGGCTTTGACGGTGAAAAGACAATTCCGGGTGGGCCACAGCCCGGCCGGAATTGCGAATAAAAGAAAATGATTCCGCTGATATGCCCAGAGTGAAACGGAGGGCATTTAAAACCGTGATACAGGAAGGAGAAAGAATATGACGGCAGGACAGGCCATGGAGCAGGCCGACGAGATGCGGCCGAACAATGAATTTTCGGACAGTCTGAAACAGAACTGGCTGCGGCAGTGCGACAGCCGCCTGCGCGGGAGCGTGGTGGAGCGCAGCGAGACGGTGGACTTTGACGACGTGGGCGCGGACACGGCATGGGCCGACGGCCTTGCCTACGACACCAAGCTGCTGGCCCCGGAGGAGTTTGCGCCCCTGTATGTGCATTGGCTGTGTGCGCAGATGGACCTTGCCCTGGGCGAGGTGGCACGGGCGGCCAACGAGATGCAGCTGTACAGCGACTATGTGCAGGAGTTTGCCGCATGGATGCGCAGGCGCTATGCCCCGGCGGGCGGTGTGCAGTGGAGGTACTGAGATGACGGACGGGCGAAACCTGAACATTTTGCAGAGCGGGCGGCAGATGCTGCGGGCCTTTGGCGGGGTGAACGAGACCTACGGGTGCAGCGAGGCGGAGCTGAGCAGCAGCCTGAATTTTTCCGGCCGGGGGTACCCGGCTTTGCAGACGCGGGCGACCCGCAAAAAAGTGCGGGAGGTACAGGACGTGAACGGCATGTACCACCTGAACGGGCTGGTGATCTGCCGGGGGACCACGCTGGAGTACACCCCGGACGCCGACGAGAGCCGGGCTGGGGCGGTGGTGCTGGAAAACGCGCTGACCGACAACGAGAAGGCCATGACCGGCATGGGCACGAAGGTGCTGATCTGGCCGGACAAGAAGGCCTTTGACACGGTGAGCGGGGAACTGACGGACCTTGCGGCGGCGTGGACGCTGAGCGGCGGGACCATGACCGTGACCCCCTGCGACGGCGAGGGCCGGACCTACACGCCGGACGGCGTGGGCACGACCGAGCCGGAGAGCCCGGCAGACGGGCAGCTGTTTTTGAAGGGGGACGCCGAGAGCCCTTACGGCGCGGGCGGCGTGCTGCTGAAGTACAGCGCGAAGAACAAGAAGTGGAGCGAGATCCTGCTGACGAGCCTGCGGCTGCACTGCCCGGGCCTTGGCAGCGTGCTGAAGGAAGGCGACACCGTGACGGTGAGCGGGATGCCGGGCACCGTATGCAGTGCGGCGGCGGCCGGGCTGAACGGCGAGGTGAGCATCAGCACACTGGACGGGGACGACGTGATCACGACGCTGGCCGTGCCGGAGGACAGCACCCGGTACTATGGCAGCTGGACCGTGACGGCCACCGGCACCAGCTGGCGAAGCGCCGACGGCAAGGTGACCGAGAACGAAGCGGCCGCAGCGCCGGTGAAGCTGGAACGGCGGGTGCCGGATCTGGACTTTGTGACCGAGCAGGACAACCGGGTGTGGGGATGCAGCCGGGAGGAAAACAGCATTTATGCCTGTGCCCTGGGCGACCCCACCAACTGGTACAGCTACCGGGGCATTGCGTCGGACAGCTACGCGGTGAGCGTGGGCAGCGACGGCGCGTTTACCGGGGCGGCCAGCTGCCTGGGGTACCTGCTGTTTTTTAAGGAAAACTGCATCCACAAGCTGTACGGCTCGAAGCCAAGCGACTACCAGATGAGCAGTGTGCGGTGCCGGGGCGTGGCGGCAAATGCGGCAAAGAGCCTGTGCGTGATCGCGGAGACACTGTATTATCTGTCGCCGGACGGGGTGATGGCGTGGAGCGGAAGCCTGCCTGCCAAGGTGAGCGGCGCGCTGGACACCGGGAAGCTGACGGCGGTGGACCGGGCCGTGGGCGGGCAGCTGGATGCGCGGTACTACCTGTACCTGCACCGAAAAACGGACACGGGCAGCGGGCGGCTGCTGGTGTACGACACCGAGCGGGGCCTGTGGCAGGAGGAGAGCGCGGCGGGCACCGGGATGGTGAGCACCGGCCAGCAGCTGTACCTGTGGGACGGCAATGCCCTGTGGGCGGCCGACCCGGAGCGGGAAGGGAGCGGCGAGGACGAGACGGGACTGAAATTTGAGGCCGTGACCGGAGACATCGGCCTTGCCGTGCCGGACGACAAGTACATCAGCCGGGTCACGCTGCGCATGGATGCACTGGCCCACACGGTGCTGACCGTGGCGGTGAGCTACGACGGCGGGGACTGGGAGACGGTGAGCAGCTGTGCGGTGACGAGGGACCACCAGCGGGTGAACCTGCCCTTTGTGCCCCGGCGGCACGACACCATGCGGCTGAGATTTGCAGGCACCGGACAGATGGTGCTGCGGAGCATGGCCCTCACCTTTGCGGATGCAGCAGGGGCAAGGGTGAGCGGCGCGGTGCCGAGACGATGAAAGGAGAAGAAAATGGCAAGCATTGCGGGACTGGCGGGCATCGGCCTGCCGAGCTTCAGCGACCAGATGCCGGAGGCGGACGCGCGGGCGCTGAAGAACTACCTGTACCAGCTGAACGAGCAGCTGACCTATGTGCTGACCAACCTTAGCAGCGAGAACATGAGCGAGGATTATCTGAGCGGAAAGGAGAGCTGAAGATGAGCAGACTGAGCAACGCGCGGAGCGAGCTGGAGCGCTTTGAACAGACGAAACCGGCCGACTACCAGAGCAAGTACCAGGGCCAGATCGACAATGTGATGGGCAAGCTGGATGATCTGGGCGGTTACGACTATGACCCGGCGGCCGATACGGCATACCAGCAGTACAAGAGCGAGTACACCCAGAAGGCGAAGCTGGCGAACCAGAACGCGCAGGCCAGTGCCAGCGCACTGACCGGCGGGTACGGCTCCAGCTACGGAACCCAGGCGGGCCAGAAGGCCTATGCGGCGACCATGAGCGACCTGGACACGATGCTGGACAGCCTGACGAGCCAGAGCCGCAGCGAGTACAACACGAAAAAGAGCGGGCTGCAGCAGGAGCTGAACGGCCTGCAGGAGGCCGAGCAGAATGACTACAACAAGTACCAGAAAGACCTGTCGAACTGGTATAACGACCTGAGCTACAGGCAGAACGAGTACAACAACGCCTATGCACAGCGGCAGCAGAACGTGAGCAGCACCCTGAACGGGCTGTTCAGCGTGCTGGGCATTGCGGCGCAGATCCTGCCGTTTTTCTTTATCTGAGAATGGAGGTAGAGCATGGGGACCATCAAGAGACTGAACGACCAGCAGAAACAGCAGGCACAGGCGGAAGCGGCCATGCCGGGAGCGTATGAGAACCGCTACGACGAAGGGATCCAGAACGCGCTGGCGGGCATGGACAGTGCCAACAGCGCAGGACTGGGTTTTGACAGCCAGAATGGCACCTACCGGGGTGCCCTGAGCCGCCTGTTTGGCAATGCAGGAGCGGGGGCCAGTGCGGCCGAGCAGGTGGCAAACAGCCTTAGCGGCGGGTACGGCACGGACTGGGCCAAGAGCGCGGCACAGCAGGCGGCGGCCGGGGAGACGGGCCAGACCGCCAACGTGTACGCCCAGGCGCGGGCGGATGCCCTGAGCCAGTGGCAGCAGGAACTTGCAGGCCGGGGCACCCAGCTGGACAACCTGCTGACGCAGGACGGGCTTGCGCGCAGCGAGTACGACGGCAGCGTGGCGGATGCGGCGAACTGGCGGAATTACCGGTACGGCCGCACCCAGCAGGCCCGGCAGGAGAACAGCGACTTTTTGAACAACGTGTGGAACGTGATCAAGAATGTAGGCAGCGATGTGGGCAAGGCCTATGATGCCTACATGGGTTACAGCCAGCAGAAGGCAAATGCCATTACACAGGCGAAGGAAGAGTACCGGAACGGCAACGTGGACGGTGCAAAAGCAATCCTGCGAATGTACCGAATGGACGAAAACATGTTTGACAACCTGCAGGGCGTGAGTGACCTGACGGTGCAGCAGAATGCGGCACTGCTTGAGGGATTCAACATGCTGCAGCAGGGTGCGCCGGAGGAGATGATCACACAGTATCTGCAGCCTTACGGGCTGAGCTACGATGTGCTCAAGAACTGGTCCGGCCTGTCGCAGACGGACAAGGACAATCTGGATTACCTGATCAAGGCGGGCGACATTACGGCATCGGGCAACGACAAACTGGGGCAGACCATTGCGAAGGCGGTGGGGTATGGAACGGACAGCATGGACGACTACAGCACCATTGCAAACCGGGTGAACCAGAGCAACCTGAACTATCTGGGCGGACAGCTGGCACTGCAGAACCGGTACAAGACCACCGGCAGAAGCGGCGGAACGGGCCGAAGCACCGGAAGCGGAAACAGCGGACTGAACTACTCCAGCAGCAACGTGACCAGCCTGCTGAAAGAAGCGGCGGGAATGGAAACGAGCAACCCGATGTACAGCGTGATCATGAACGAGCTGCAGCGGGCAGGCGTGGACGTGAACAGCGCACTGGGAACAGGCAGCGGCAGCGGGACGGCGGCCCGGAGCGGGAGCACCGGAAGCAAGCTGGCGGGCGTATTACAGCGCCCGGCGGTGTTTGGCACGGTGAAGCCGGTGGACGGCACCAATGGAAACAGCTTTGACACAGCACTCGACAAGGCGCAGAGTATGACGAACCAGGGAAAGAGCGCGGACGAAATTTCGGAATACCTGATCCGGCTGGGGTTCGGCGATGATGTGATCAGCCGGGTGTCCAACGTGATGGGATGGTAAAAAGGAGAAGAAAATGGGCTGGAGCGTAGACGAGGTGCGCAGAAAGCGCGAAGCACTGGAAAAAGAGGATGCAAGCAAAAAGGCCGCTGCGGCAGCAAAGGCCAGCACGAACACAAAGGCGGCCAGCACCGCAAAGAGCGGCGGGAGCACGGGCGTGACGGCGGGTGCTCCGCTGGCAACGGGGTTGAGCACGGTGAAGGCCGGAACGAGCGCAAAGACGACCGGCACGGCAGGCAGCAAAAAGACCACCACCACGGCAACGCAGAGCCTTGGCACGCGGGTGCTGGCACAGATGGACGGCACCCAGACCGCGGCGGCAACGGCCAAGACGGGAAAAAAGCTGCCGACGGTGCAGCGGCAGAACCAGCCGGAGTGGCTGCAGACAGAAAGCGGAACCCCGGCGGCGGTGGTGCGGGGCGCAAATGAGAGCCAGAAGGCCGCACAGCGGCGGCGCAGCGGCAGCGATGGCGTGCTGGCGCAGGGGGCGCAGGCCATCAAAGACCACACGGCGAAGGCGGAGGACGAGGACAAATTCAGCGACTTTACACGGCTGAACCGGTGGATGGATGCAGACCCGAAGCACCGGACGCTGGTGAGCCTGATCCGGATGGGAAAGAGCGGCGTGGAGGATGCTGCTGCACTGGGCAGCAGCACCGGCGACAATGCCGTGAAGGCCCAGAAGCCGTATACCGACGCGGAGCTGATCGCCAAGGGGTACAGCCAGTGGCAGATCGACGAGGCGCGGCAGTACATTGCCGAGTACGACGAACTGCCTGCTGCGGAAAAGGCCGTGCGGCGCTCGGCGGACACCGTGAAGGGCATTGGAGGGACGGTGGCTGCGGCCGTGCCGCTGGCAGGAGAAAACCTCGGAACGGCGATCTGGAATACATGGAGCACGAACGCCAATGAACGTGCGCTGGACAAGAGCCTTGCAGGAGATGAACGGGCAAAGCAGCTGAAGGATATGATCACGGCGGTGGACATGGACTATAAGCCGCAGTACACGGACGAGCAGCTGCGGGCCATGGGGTACAGCCAGAGCGAGATCAACGGCATGCGGCAGAAGGTAGCTGGGACCGTGACGAACGAGAGCGTTGACAAGGACGAGAGCGTGGGCTACCAGCTGTACGATTACGGCAGAAAGCGCACCGAACGCGCGACAGCGGGCATGAACGAGACCGCAAAGACGGCAATGGGAATTGCGACCAGTGCGGCGGAGAACCTTGCGGTGGCGAGCATCAGCCCGGCGCTGGTGCTGCCGGTGCTGAGCGCCCAGGGCGGCGCGGAAGCTATGGGCCAGAGCATTGACAAGGGCGAGAGTGCGGGCAAGACGCTGGTGGGCGGCCTTGCAAAGTTCGGTGCGGGGTGGGCCATCAACAGCGTGGGCGCGGCAGACCTTGCCCGGACCATGGGCAGCGACTATGCCAAGGACACGCTGGCGGGGAAGCTGGCAGACGTGGTGCGCAGCGTGGCAGACAACAGCGTACTGGCGCAGCAGTACCCGACGGTGGCGAATGCGGTGTCCGGCGGCATCGACAACGCCATGCAGGCCTTTGTGGAGACCTATGCGGACAAGGCCATTGACGCGGCCCTGGGCGACGCGCAGGCGGCCGAGGAGATGTTCAGCCGAGACACCTTTTTGACGGCGCTGGAGAGCGGCCTGACGGGCGGCGCATCCGGCGCGCTGGGCGGTGCCGTGGGCACGCAGCTGGGCAGGATGAGCGCGGCGCTGGAGGCGGAAGGACAGACCGGACAGCGGAACGAACCCTCTCCGTCAGCGCAGGGCGCTGACAGCTCTCCCGAGGGGGAAGCCTTGGGGGACGAACTCCCTCAGTCGCCTACGGGCGACAGCTCCCTCAGGGAGGGAGCCTTGGGAACGGCGGCACAAAAGGCAGAGCAGACGGCGGTGAACGATGACCCGGCGGTGCACACCCCGGCGCAGAACGCCAGCATTGAGGAATACAAACAGCGCGTTGACCCAGGCCTTGCGGAATACGTGGACCGGGTGCGGGCGGGCGAAGATCTGGAACCCTACACTGTGACCGAGACCAGCGACAGGATGCGGGACGCCATGCAGCAGTTGACCGGCCTTGACAAGGTGGGCAAGGTGACGATGATGGATGCCAACGCGGTGAAACACATCACCAACCGGCACGCAGGCGGGGATGGCAGCGCCGACGGCACCATGAAGAACAGCGCGGACGTGGCGCGGGCGGCGTATGTGCTGAACCACTTTGACAATGCGTATCTGGCAACGCGAAAAGCGGACGGATATTATACCGGGAACCGCAAAAAAGCACCCATCGTGATCTTTGAGAAAAAAATAGACGGCTCCCACATTGTTGTGGAAGCCGTCTGTGATACAAAGAAGAGCCGAAACTTTATCGTGTCGGAATATTTATCTTCTGTAGGAGTACCGGAAAAAGAAATAGCGAAAGCTCTGCAGCCCTCTATGGATGCCGTTGCCGACCCCAGAGACACGTCCGGAACGTTAAGTGCAGTTACTTCCGCCGACACAACTGTATCACAGCGGGCGGGGGATGTCAACGGGAAAAGCGTGGAAAACACCGGGGAAACGGTGGAAACTCCAGCAGTCTCGCATTCGCTCGACAGCTCCCGCGGTGGGGGAGCCTTTGCACAGCAGGCGGAACCGGCAGCCCTGCGGGAGACGGCCGGGCTGGAAGTGCGCAGCGAGGGCGCGCAGAAGAGCAGCGTACAGCGGGAGCTGCTGCGCTGGAAGGTGAGCGAGGGCGCGGCACAGACGCTGAGCCGGAACATGCCGACGGGCATTGCGGACGAGAGCCGGTATGCGGCGGCGGCCTCCAGCCTGTACCGGCTGGGACAGATGGAGGACGTGACCACTTTTGACAAGGCTATGGAGCTGGCGAAGGGTATGAACGGCCTTGCGGTGAACACGGACTATGTGCTGGCACAGCCCGGCGGAGAAGCGGCGCTGAAGATCGCGTGGCTGCAGGGCAAGGGCGAAGCGGAAGCCGGGGCCGTGCAGACCGGGACACCGGGCGGTGCGCTGAGCGCAAAGAGCGTGAGCGGCAGCGGACGGGTGCTGTACAAAGGCACCATGCGCACGGCAGACGAGGTAGCCACAAAGCTGATCGAGCTGAACGCGCGGGCGACCGACACCGATGCGGTGCTGAAGGCAGTGCTGGAAGGCGATGAGCGGGTGAAGGCCTATGTGGACACGGCTGCCGGACAAATCTTTTTTGCAGACAGCGCGGGAGACGTGTTCGGCACCGTGCTGCACGAGGACTGGCACTGGTATAACGCTTTGGACACTGAGGGCGCAAAGGCTGTGCAGCAGCATGTGCTGGAGTATCTGGCCAAGAGCGAGGGCTTTGAGAACATCGACGAGCTGATCCGGAATAAACTTTCCGACTACGCACAGCAGGGCCTGACCTACGGCGAAGCGGCCGAGGAAATGGTGGCCGATGCGTGGCGCGGCATCTTTGACAGCGAGGAGAGCTTCAAGCGGTGGGTGGAGTTCCAGCGCGGGCAGGCGGAGAAGAACGCAGGCCGGGCGGGGACCATCCGCAAGGTGATGAACGCGGTGAAGGACCTTTTGAGCGACATCGTGAGCCGGGCAAAGGAAGTGCTGGCGAAGGACCCGGAGAACCGGGCAGCCCTGAAAGCCCAGCGACTGGCGGAAGCCGAGAAGCGGGCGCTGCAGGAGGAATACTTTGCCCACGCGGAAAAGGCCATGGACGCCCTGCGCGCGGCAAAAGAAAACGCCGCAGCCCTCAAGAGTGAGGGTGCGGCGCAGGGGGTGCGGTTCCAGCTGCACGAGGGAAAAGATTCTCTGGTGGAGCAGATGAACGGCCATCTGGACGAATTGGAAGAAATGAAACCGGTGGCGACAATCGAAGGAACAGAGGTGTCTTTCGGAAAAACGCGAAACGAAAACATTTCCAATGTTGAAGAATTCTTTGATTCTATAGGAAACAAAGTGATTCGTGAAAACTTCGGAACGGTGGAGTTGACAAAGAGCGGTGCACGTGCAACGGTGCAGCATGGGAACAGCAAAGCAAAACAGGTTGCGGTTGCTGCAGTCCCCGAAGTAATTCAAAAAGGAAAGCAAATCGGGTATGAGCAAAACTGGCAGGGACGAGGGTATGATACTTATGTCTTTGCAGCGCCCGTCGAAATTGACGGAACAAAGCTGTATGAAGGCGTGATTGTAAGAGAATACACCCGGCAGAATGGCATGAAGAATTTCTATGTTCATGAGGTATGCTGGACAGATGGAAGCTATGTGACGTTTGACACTGAGGGAAATATGACAAAAAAAGAAGATACTCCCACACAGCTCCCGAAAGCTGTGCGGAGCACCCTTGCGGATGCTCAGGAAGTATCTTCTGACACTACTATAGCACAAACCTCTGCCAAAAGCAAGGAAAACAATGCAGCTGTGCAGAAAAATGTGCGCTATCAGCTGGCGGAGCAGGATGAGCTGGCAAAGCTGCGCACCGAACAGCAGCAGCTGACCAAGCAGCGCAGTGCCCTGAAGGAAGAACGCAGTGCATGGCTGAACAGTGCCGAAGTGCAGCGGATCGAGGCAAAGAAAAAGGCGCTGGGCGTTTTTTCCGCAGAGGGCAAGGCCTACCGGGACAGCGCAGAATACCAGGACTACCTTGCAAAGCGCAAGGAGTACAACAGCCGCCTGGCCGCGCTGGAAGAGCGGGACAGCGCCCTGACGGAGCAGATGAAAGCAGCCAATGAGCGTCTGCAGCAGCGGAAGGACGCCCAGGCCAAGGATGCACAGAACGCCTACAATGCCAGAGCCAAAGCGTACGGCGGCAATGCGGAGTACCGGCGGATGTTGGCGAAGGAGCAGTTCGGCGTGACGGAAGAATTCCGGCGGGCAGGGTACATTCTGCCGGACGGCCAGATGCTGGACTTTGCCCAGAATGACCGTAGCCGGGACACCGACCACCGGGAAATTCTGGAGGTGTTCGGCCCGGCGGAAGTAAAGACCGGCACGGAAGCACTGAACGAGTTTTTGCTGGACGGCAATGTGCGTGTGATGGCCGAGGCACCGGGCGTGGACATTTCGGCGGACACGGCCCCCACGGCGCAGCAGCTGGAACAGATCCGGAAAATGGCCGAGCAGCTGAGCGGCGAGCGCGGGCAGTTCACGCTGGACATCTCCACAGCAGACGGCAGGGTTGCCGCCAGCAAGGAATACAGCGGGCGTGTGGATGCGGACAAGGTGGTGCGGGAAATCCGGGACTATTACAGGACCGGGGAGCTGGCACAGGAAAGCGAGTTGGCAAGATTCCGCTACCAGCTGGCAGAACAGGCGAGCCGGGACGCGAAGCGGAACGAGCAGCAGCAGGCCAGCCGGGTGATCGCCGAGAAGGCGGCGGCGCTGGACACACTAAGCCAGTTCTTTGGGCTGACGCGGGGCGTGACGGTAAGCCGGAGCGCGGTGGAGGAACTGGCCGGGCGCTGGCTGAAGGCAAACGGCAGCAAGACCGACCGGGCGAAGCTGGCAGAAGAGACCGAAGTGCTGGTGAATTACCTGAAGGCGGACGGCGCGGACATGGAGAAGGCCGAGGCGCTGGCGGAGACGCTGGCAGGAGAGATCCAGGACGGGGCAATGTACCGCAACAGCGAGCTGTGGGACGAGTACCCGGAACTGCACAAGCTGGAGTACACCGTGAACAGGAACGGGCAGGCAAAGGCCGAGCTTGTGAAGCGGTACGGCAGCTGGAGCGAGGCGGTGGCCGAGGCACGGCGCCACGGCGTGGCCCTGCGGCAGGCCGAAGGCGTGCGGGACGGCAACCCGGCGGAGCAGTATGAGAGCCTTGTGAATGATGACCGCGCCGTGGGCGGCGTGACCGATGGAGCCAAGGCGCTATGGAAGCAGGCCGCAGAGCAGGCCGGTGTGGCGGGCAGTCAGAGCTTCGAGAGCACCGAGTGGCTGGACGTGCTGATGAACCTGCACGATGCCATCAAGCCGAAGACCATGAGCCGCTTTGCGGACAAGGCCGAGTATGAGGATGCCCGCGTGGAGCTGGCGGGCAGGATCATCGGGGATATCATGCAGCTGCCCCAGCTGACCGATGCCGAGGCCATTTTTGAGGGCATCCAGCGGCACAACCTGGAAGCGGCGAAGGCGGCTGCCGGAGACGCGGCGCGGGCGGCCGAGGTGGAAAAGGGCCTACGGGGCGTGCAGAAGGTGCAGAGCCGGGAATTCAATCGACGGCTGGCCGAGAACCAGCGCACAGCGGACCGGAACGCCGAGGTGCAGCAGGTGAGCGAGCTGCAGAAGCGGAACGCGAAAGCGGAAAAGCAGCTGGACGCGAACCTGGAACTGCTGGGCGTGGACGTGAGCAACGTGGGCGATCTGAACGAGAAGCTGACCGTGCTGCGGGAGACCTACGAGCGGGAATGGAAAGCCGAACGCAAGCGGATGCGGACCGAACTGCAGCAGATGCGGGACGAGGCAAGGCTGGAGGTGCGGCAGCTGCGGGGCGAGAACGCCGACCTTGCCCGGCAGGTGCGGGACGAGCAGCGGCGTGCGGACAAGGCCGAGTACAGCCTGATCGTGCAGGAAAACGAGATCATGGAATGGGAGGAAGAGAACCAGCGGAAGGCCGAGGCCTGGCAGCAGAAGCAGGCGCAGCGGAACGCACTGGCCGCCGAGGTGGCACGCCAGCAGCGGGATGAGGAGATTGCCATTGCGAAGCGGGTGGCCGAGAAGCGGGTGCAGAAAGCGCGGGACGGCCGGAAGATGGACGAGCTGAAGCGGGGCATCCGGCAGGATGCGGCGGCGCTGAACCAGATGGTGCTGCGGCAGAACAAGGGCAAGTATGTGAGCCAGCGGCTGATCGTGCAGGCGGCGGAGGTGGCAAAGATCGCCGACATGACCGTGCTGAACGACCGGGCTGTGAACCAGCTGACGCGGCTGCAGAACAGCATCCAGGCGAGCATGGGCAGCGAGGGCAGCCCCACGGCCATGACCACCGAGTGGGAGCAGACCGGGGTGCCGAAGCTGATCACGGCGCTGCAGACCGACCTGACGGCGTGGAAGGATGCAAAGCTGGCCGACTTACAGGCAAAGCTGGCCGAGGCTGAGGAGCTGCCCTACAGCGAGAAGGCACTGGCCTTGCAGGAGCGGCTGCGCAAGCGGATCCGGGAGACCGAGAGCCGCACCTACCTGCCCATGACGGTGGACCAGATGCGGATGCTGAAGGCCATCACCAGCGCGACGCTGCATGTGATCCGGAACGAAAACAAGACCGTGAGCCTTGCGAAGGCCGAAGAGGTGAGCAAGATCGCGGACGAGGCAGCCTATGAGGTGACGCTGAGCAAGGGCAACCACCCCGGCGGGGCGCTGGACGGGCTGCAGAACCTGCTGACCAAGTACAACCTGGACATGCTGGGGGCCGAGCGGGTGCTGCGGATGCTGGGCGGCTACAAGAACGGCGGCCAGATGGAGAAGATCGGGCAGATGCTGAACGACGGCCAGTACCGGCAGACGAAGATCACCATCGAGGGAGAGAAGCTGTTTGCGGACGTGACGGGCGCAAAGCACGCCAAGGAAGCGCAGGCCTTTGCCGGGCCGGGTGCGGACCTTGTGGACGTGGGCCTGAGAGACACGGACCACAACGCGGTGCCGCTGACCCATGCGCAGCTGTGCAGTTTGTACATGCACCTGCAGAACAAGGACAGCCGGGAGCACCTGATGACCGGCGGCATGGTGGTGCCGGATGCGCAGCTGTACAGCAAGGGCGACGTGGAGCAGGCCTACCAGAAGGGACAGCTGGTGCAGCTGGGCATGCTGAGCGACGGACACGGGGAAGCCATGGCGGACACCATCCTGAACACGCTGGAAGCGGCCATGACCGACTACGACCGGGCATGGTGCGCGGACATGAAGGAGTTTTTTGGAAACTACACCACGAAGCTGATCAACGAGACGAGCCTACAGCTGGTGGGCTACAAGCGGGCCACCGTGCAGAACTACTACCCCATTGCGGTGGACAAGGCTGCACTGGCGACCGAGATCGACGGAGTAAAGCTGGACGCGACCATTGAGGGCCGGGGCTTTTTGAAGAACCGCGTGAAGAGCAGCAAGCCCATCCTTTTGGAAGAGTGCTCAAGCGTGGTGCAGCGCAGCCTGCGGGACACGGCAGCCTATGCGGGACTGGCCGCGCCCATCCGGGACGTGCAGAAGATCCTGAACGCAGGGGTGGAGACCCGGGACGGCGTGAAGACCCTGAAGAACGGCGTGATCAAGGAGCAGTGGGGCACGAAGGCCGTGAGCTACCTGGACGATCTGCTGACCGACCTGCAGACCACCCAGCGGCACCGCTCCAACGGCGTGAGCCGGATGCTGAGCACGCTGCGGGGCAACTACGCGGGGGCGGTGCTGACCCTGAACCCGGGCGTGGCCATTGCACAGGCGGCGAGCCTGCCGACGGCGGCGGCCGTGCTGGGCGGGGACACCATGGCGTCGGTGATGCCATTTGTGAAAAACCTGTCGCCGAAGCAGAAGGCGGCGCTGGAAGCGGAAATTGCAGAGCACGGGGACGTGCTTTTGCAGTGGCGGCAGCGTGGGACCGGAAAAGGCGAGCTGCAGAGCATCGGAAAGCGGGAGACGCTGGTGCAGAAGGGCATGGACAAGGTGCCCGGATGGCTGACCGGGTGGATCAACGGCATGGACGAGATCACGGTGGCGGCCCTGTGGGAGGGCAGCAAAGCCTATGTGAAGAACCACGCGGCGGAATTCGAGGGCGCGGGCGAGACCGGCAGCCCGGCATACTGGGAGGCGGTGAACCGCACCTACCAGAAGGTGATCGAGCAGACCCAGCCGAACTACACCGTGATGCAGCGGGCAGGCATCCAGCGCAACCCGGACGAGATGGTAAAGACCTTTACGATGTTCACGACCCAGCGCTTCCAGAATGCGGGCATCCTGATCGACGCGGTGGGCGACTGGAAAGCGCAGGCGGCGCGGTACAAGGCGGACGCCAGCGACGCGAACAAGGCAGAGCTGCAGCGGGCGACAAAGCAGCGGGACCGGGCCATTCTGAGCCAGGCGGCGCAGGTGGCGGTGTTTGCCATGATGAAGATCGGCGCGGACTTCCTGCTGCACCGGTGGGACCGGGAGCAGGACGAGAACGGCGACGTGACCCTGAAGAGCATGGTGGACCGCTTTTTCTCGCTGTCCACCGAGAGCACGATGGGCAACTTCCTGTTTGGCGGCGAGCTGTACAGCCTGATCGACAATGCCATCGAGGGCAAGGATTACGACGTGATCAGCGCCACGAACATCAGCGCAGTAAACGACATGGCGTCGGACTTTGTGAAGTTTACGGCGGAGCTGAAGAAGGACACCAGCGAGATGGACGAGGCGGAGCTGGAAAAGCACCACAAGAAGCTGATGGAGAAGGGCATGGCCCTGATCGAAAACGGCTTTGAGATCGTGGGGGTGCCCTACGGAAACGGCCGGAAGATGGTGGACGCAGTGCGCGGGTACTGGGACGATGCGCAGAACGTGGCGCAGGGCGGGAAGTTCAGTTTTAACAGCCTGCCGGAGAGCGCCACCGGGCAGTACGACCGGCTGTACAATGCCTATGCCAGCGGCGACGCGGACGAGGCACAGGCGGCGGTGGAGAAACTGGTGGCCATGGGCAAGGAGGGCGAGATCTACAAGCAGCTGAAAACGCGGCTGGTAAAATACGACAAAAAAGTGGAGGCTGCGGCAAAAGCACGAAATGCGGGAGACGATGAAACCCGCGTGAGGCTGACACAGGAAATCATCAGTGATGTGTATGACGTGATGGGAATCCGGAAGAATGTGAAGGAGGATGCAGAAAGGAGAAGTAAAGTTATTGACATGGTGACAGGAGATAACCGAGACGGAAAGGGAAGCGAAGGTGCTATCAATGTTAAAGCAGATGCGTTGCTGAAGGGCGACGCGGGCGACATGTACGCGGACCTGAGCGAGGCGGTGGACAGCCGGAAGGCGCAGGACGTGCAGGCCGAGTACGACCGGCTGGTGAAGGCCGGACGGACGCCGAACAGCGTAAAGAGCAAGCTGACCGAGCTGGCAAAGCCGGAGTATCTGGCGGGCAGCAATGCGGACAAGCAGCAGCTGGCCGACGTGCTGCTGGCCCTGACCGACGCGGACGGGAAGGCCCTGTACACGGAAAAGACCTTTGCACAGTGGGAAAAAGCGGCGGAGAAGGCGGCACAGGCGGAACCGGAAGAGGACCCGTATGCACTGCTGCGGTGACAACCAGATGTCAACCAAGTGGCAGCCAAGTGGCGACCAAGTGGCAGCCATCCGGTGACGTTTTGTCACCCATAGAAAGCACCCCGGCGGGCAAGACCTGCCGGGGTGCTTTTATAAAAGTACACGGTTTTTTGCGGGGCAGCGGGACGGTAGACTGGGAAAAAAACGGAAGGAGGAAAAGACCATGCAGGTAAGGATCGTGGAAAAGCGATTCGGTGGGGTGGAGTTTGCCCCGGAGATGAAGGTGCTGCACCTGGGCGGGCAGAGCAGCGCGAACGTAGAGCGGCTGGAATTTACCCTGCCGGAGAGCTGGCAGGGCAAGAGCGTGACGCTGCACATCCAGCGGCAGGACGGCACCCTGCCTGCCCCCATTTTGCTGGACGAAGCGCACAGCTGTGCGGTGGGCAAGGAGTTTACCGCGTCGAGCTGCGGCAGCTGGATGCTGCTGGCCCTGGGCGAGGACGGATTCCGGGCGCTGACACGGCCGGCAAAATACGACTGCTACGAGACGCTTGCCACCGACGGCGACGCGGAGATCAGCCCGACGCAGTACGAGACCTTTGTGGCGCGGGTGCTGGCGTACTCGAACAGTGCGGCGACCAGCGCGCAGGAAGCGCGGAACAGCGCAGGTGCGGCCGCGAAGGATGCGAAGAGAGCCGAGGCAGCACGGACAGAAACGGTGACGGCGGCCGGACAGGCCGGGGCGGCACAGAAAGCGGCAGAAAGCGGCGCAGCCCGGGCCGAGGAGGCAGCCGATCGGGCGGAGAAAACGGCACCGGCGGACGGGCCGGTGAAGAGCGTGAACGGCCAGGGCGGTGTGGTGACCCTGACGGCGGCGGACGTGGGTGCGCTGGAAGCGGGCAGTGCGGACTATGTGGAGCGCATCGAGCTGAACGGGCAGGTGATGACCCTGACCATGGGCGACGGCAGCACACGGACGCTGCAGACCAAGGACACCACGGCACTGGATGTGATGACCGGCGTGCTGGGCGTGGAACACGGAGGAACCGGAAAGGACACAGCCCTGACGGCGGAGGATGTGGGAGCCTACGGCAAGAACGAGACCTACGCAAAGACGGAGGTGTACAGCCGGGAGGAGACCTACTCGAAAACGGAAGTGTACAGCCAGAAAGAGGCCGACGCCAAGTTCGGCACGCCCTACAGCCTGCCCGCAGCCACGGTCAGCACATTGGGCGGCGTCAAGGTGGGCGACTATCTGGACATCGCCCCGGACGGCACCCTGAGCGGCAAGACGCTGTATGACACCATCGCGGCCAGTGTGGCGGTCAAGTCGGAGG
>OGGC01001137.1_pt1 | contig 18947 bp, 22 predicted proteins | sample 1571181 | NCBI WGS metagenome assembly OGGC01 (sample SAMEA2581930, study PRJEB24529) | metagenome | biome: Human gut stool | place: China | collected 2011 | reverse complement strand
CATCATTTTCTGTGTCAGCCATATATTTTCATCCTCGTAGCGCATCTCAACACTGTCCTGCTGATCACCTACTGAGGCAACATAGGTTAAGTATTCCGCTGCGCTGGAACGGATGGTTATCTCATCTTTTTTCTTTTCAACTAGGATGTCTCTTTTATAAACTGAAATGCAATTTTGCTATTGTATCTAGCTGCTCTGCTATTTCTGTAAATGGTAAATTCAAATCCAAGGTCCTGACAGTAATCTGGTTACCACTCATCTGATATACATTATTCGGATATATTTCTTCATCAGTCTTCGCATACAAAAGCATTCCTGAAACTGTATGCTCCTTCTCTCTCAATTCGTATTCCTTATTCTTCACATAAGTAAAAATCTGATAAAGATTAGCCGAGTGAAGTGTATGCTTGTTAAACTGTACCCGCATACTATGCTCATAGTACTTAGCATCAATGATAAGAACTCTATCATCACGCTGGAGCATAATATCACTTTGCATCACTGGCAGCATAGAATTCTCGTCGTTGTCCAATTGCCACGGAATCTGTGATGCATTTGCGGTAATCTGATTTTTAAACTCTCTCCTGTAGTATTCCAGAATGAACTTTTCATACAATCGACACATACGCTGCTCATCCAGAAAATCCATCAGTTTGGTGCTTCCATCTGATTGAGTCTGCAACAGACCCTTTACTACCAAATAACATATCGAAATCAGCATACGATAGGTCTGATTGTTTCGATTATACTGAACATTCCAATTTACTGTATACAAATCAATAAAATCCACCTCACTGAAATACAGCATTAACTTTCTAAGATTCTTCTTTCGCTGTTTCGATATATTCGAGCGCAGGAGGATCTCAACTGTAGATTTGATGATCCGATTCATGATACTGTTAACCGAAAACTCATCATATGTACAGATTAGCTGTTTCCGTAGCGTTGACTGTGTCTTGATGGACTCTGCAATATCAATCTTTCCTCGCAGAGAAGATAGTGCTTCCGTCTGTGGAATATATTCTTTACCAAGTCCTCGCTTTAGCTGAATCGCGATGCCTTTTTCTAATATAGCTGCCATCAGTTCAGCAGTATTATGAAATTGTTCTGTGGCAATGTTTTTATAGCCTTGCTCATTCAATACCTGAAAAGCATAGGACAGCATATAATAGACATTTTGTATCGGTATCACTTAATCGTACTCCTTAGATTTTCGCTCCAATCTTTCACCTTCATAGGTTCATCAAACCAGTATTCTTTCAATAAAGGTATCAGTTCATATTCTACAACACCATAAAGCCAACTATCGTTGATTGTGTCTGGCTGTAAATTACAGAAATAACTGTGTCCTATACAGAATCCTTCACCTAAAGATTCATCAGAAGCAATCACTCCGTTCAAATTCTCTACACAGCTAATCAGCTTGTTGAACTTCTCATTGTCTAATGCCATGCGATACTCTCGGAACCCCGGCGTCTCGAACCCTGGCTTGATATCAAAGAAAGCAAATCTTCTACGAAGTGCATAATCCAACATAGCAAGGCTTCTGTCTGCGGTATTCATCATACCAATGATATAGACATTCTCCGGAACCGCAAATTTCTCATCGGAATACAAAAGCTGCAACGCATTTCCGCGTTTATCGTTTTCAATCAGCATAAACAGCTCACCGAAGATCTTACTCAAATTACCGCGATTGATTTCATCAATGATAAAGAAATACTCATTATCACTATCTATCTCGGCCTTCTTACAGAAGTTATAGAATGCTCCCTTCTTCAGTTCAAATCCTGTAGAAGATGGGCGAAAACCCATAATGAAGTCTTCATATGAATAACTCTGGTGAAACTGCACCATCATCACACGCTCTATATCTTTTACACCCATCATGGAATAAGCCAGACGCTTGGCAGCATATGTTTTTCCCACCCCTGGAGCTCCCTGCAAAATAATGTTTTTCTTGTTTCTAAGCAAGCCAACTAATCTGGAATAGTCTTCTTCAGACATATAGACATCATCCAAGAAATTTTCTGCTGTGTACTCTGGATAGGTAAGTTCCTGCTCGTCGTCAACCATATCATCGTCTTCAAATAAGTCTTTGATTTCCTGCACAAAATCACTATATGGAGTAATATCAGTCAATGTTTTCTGCGGTGCCTGATGGTTAATTGTCCAATTTCCCTTATTGATCCAGTTAACTTTTCTGACATTTGAATACTCGTCTGTACGATCAGCATCATATTCGTAGTCGGACTCAACTATTCCTTTACCAAGAATGCCATTGTTTCCTTTCTTCGCAAATATAATGTCGCCAACCTTGATATCATGGACAAACTGCCATGTGGCATGAGCTGAATTCTTATAAGAGCTGCTATCGCCATATTCCTGCTTCATCTGCTGTTTCATTTCATCTTTAGAACTGAATATTCCAAGATCTCCAATCTCGCCCCAGCCCAGCAACATATAACCGTTCTTATAACACTCTTCCCATTTATCAGCGTTTTGTCCCGGAGCATAAATCCAGTAATGAATAGTATCGACATCACTATCTGCAAGAGCATCACTATCATTCGTTTTCTTACTCTTTGCATCAGAGACCCCTTTTTTGAAAATATCCGATGCCATCTCAGCTGTTAACTCCACTGACTTGCCTGCTTCCGTAAGTGTCCACACACCTCTTACGCTCTTATCGATGTATCCTGCTCCAACAAGATAATTTCTTGCAAAAGCAACTTCATTTTCAAATTTGTTAACTTTCGTTTTGCCTCTTGTTTCGTTTATCACATCATCCGACAGATGCTCGTTTTCAATGATTTTCTTTCTTGCCTCTACCGGTGTCGCAGATCCTCCCAAATCACGTAGTGCCTGTAATAATGGCATAAACCATTTGAGAAATTCTGCTTTAGAAGTCTTTTTTCCTTTTTCAATAGACTTCTCTTGATTTACTTTCTCAGAGATAACCCATGCCATATAAGATAAATCTGGGAAGCTCTTGTATTCATATTGTCCCGCTTCCAAAACTTTTTTACACAGATCCTTTATTTCAAGATAATCTGCTGCATATGGAACTTTCTTCAATTTCTTCTCAGCGGCTACTACAAATTCGCCCGGCATATTCTGAGCATTAGATATAAACCATCGATTTCTGGAATCCAAGTTGATAAATGTATAAGGGCGAATCCAATAAAGGGCCATCGTAATATTCCAGCGAATACAAAGCTGATCATGTACCTTGTCATAAGCATTGGAGAATTTCTGGCGATTATCTTCTGTGTCATTATCAGCCAATGCAAGCGCTACCTCAAACAAGCTCCACAGGTTATCAATATCATTTGCTTTTCTATCATCCTTAAATCCATAGAATGTCGCTTTCAGATTATTGAGAACAGGAATTCCATCAAAATTGCTCGGCACCGTTGCAGAAATTTCGAATTCTGACGCAATCCCATTAAGAATAGCGATTCTATTAGCATTTGTGATTCCTTTGTTAAATGTACCAAAGATGGTAAACGGATCAATATCAATAATCTCATCGCCACTTTCAAGTTTCGGAACACTAATTCCAGTTGCATCATACACCGCATATATTTTCTGAATAAGAGTCTTTCTATTGGTCTTGAAATGAAGAAGTTTAGTAGCAAACTCTGTGTAAAAATCTATCCAATCATACTGCATTTAAAGAAGTACCTCCTTATGCATTATTTCATCTAACGTTTCTGCATCATGCCTGAAAGTTGCAATCCGTAACACAATCTCAAAATCGTTTGAACTGTTGTAAGCATTCATATCAAATGAGTATTCTTGTGCAACCTCCTGACTCGATGCTTTGTACATCATTTGAGTATAAAAAAATGAGCTTTTCCAAAAGATTTCCATTACCTGAAAAAGTCCGGAAATACACCACTTTCAGTTCATTATTTATCTTTTCATGACATTGAGCCCACTGTCTCGTTCTGTGTATCATTGTCCAAACTTAGTATAAACTTTTTTTCTATAATCGGCAACTTAAATTCTATGGATTTCAGCCACTGACCATTATGTTATACTGATTGTATAAGAATTTCAAGCATAATTATGTACACAACCAAAGATGGCTTAACCAAGATAGAAACTACCTTTTATGAAGATACTGTATGGCTGTCCATAGACCAGATAGCAGAGCTGTTTCAATGTGACCGCAGTGTTATAGTAAAACATGTACGTAACATTTTCAAAGATGGGGAATTAGATAAAAATTCAGTGTTGGCAAAATTTGCCTACACTGCCACAGATGGCAAAAAATATAATGTAGATTGCTATAACCTTGACATCATTATCTCCGTAGGTTACCGAGTAAAATCCCATCGTGGTACACAGTTCCGTATCTGGACTATGAGAATATTAAAAGAATACATGAAAAAATGATTTGCATTAGACGATGACCGATTGAAGTTTTCCGTATCGTTGCTATTTCACTTCAAAAATTATTTTTCCTCCGCAAAAGGTAAAGCACATGCCACATGTTATAATTACTGATATTACAAAAGAAAGCACAAAGTTATATATACATCCAATACCTGTTAACGAAATAAAATACTGACACAATACAACAACCGGCAAATGAACAATGTAAACAAATAGAAAATATTCTTTTCCGATACATACCCCAGAAAATTCAATAGAAAGTATCCTGCTGATGCAAGGTAACCCACAATAGCAGAATTACTCAATATGGATATGGCAAAACCTAAACTACCTAACACCATTGCGCTTATAACTGTTCCTGCTACATAAGCTACAAATGGGAAGCTACAGTTTTTCCATACCATAATGCCAGAAAACAGGCTTACCATCATAATTAGAAACAGCGTCGACATAACGAAACGCAACAATAGAATTTTCCAATGAGAAATCTTCCTTGTATAAACTACTTCTTGTATCGCTTTCGACTGTTCTGGCACATTCCTTGCAAGTTAAGGTATTTCGCAACTCCGCCAAGTCCTATATCTGAATTTTCGAACTTGTCAAATATAATTCGGATTGCTTCAGCTTCAGTTTCTTCTATTAAAAGTTGATTGTCTTTTAGATAATAGCCATACGGGGCAATCATAACAGTGTTTATGGCAATACCGCTTCATAAAAGGCTGAACGAAATGCAGAAACAAATCGCCACAATAAGTACAGACAACAAAAATTAAATATGCTTTCCATCTAAAAACAGAGCCGATGAGCTGTGAGTTATCTCACAAGTTCATCGGCTCTGCGTCTTTGCGTCTGGCTCTTGATAATGTATTTGTTCTGCCAAATACATATGAATTTATTTTCAATTTGAATCTAAAAATTTGCTCGCCAGTTTATATACCTGCTTAATTTCTTTAGATGATAAATCCCATAAATTTAATTCCGCAGAAATCAATTCGGGATATTTTTTGCTAATGTCCCTCAAAGCATTTCCTACTGATTTTCGCACATATTCACTTGCATCTTCTCTGTGTGCAGATAATAACTGTATTGCTATTTGAGGATTATCCCTAAAATAGGGACGACTTGTCCATATTCTTAATCCTTCTGAAACAGCTCTACGAACATTAGCACAATCGCTATTTAGCCACTCTTTAATTAAAGGCAAACCTACATCATACCCAATAATTTTGCAGTGATTATCAAAAGCCATAGCTAAGACTTCCTGTACTTTCCAACTATCATGCTGGCTAACAGTATCCTTCAAAAAGGACAGTGCAGAGGCATTATGATGTGCAGAATATCCTAAAAGAAAAATACCCACTTCTTGTATTTGAAAATTATCCGACTGATAGAGTTCAATCCCCATGTTAAAACAGTCATCAAGTGAATGTGATTTATAATATTTATCTGCTTCACTTTTTACAAGTTGAAGACTATCTTTTTCGGGGATTATTTCCGCTAAATAATTCACATATTCATTCATTTGCAATATCTCCAATACCGATTTTTCATACTTATCGCCATCTATGCGTTCATACAAACCTATCCAGAACGGGTTTTCAAACAAAATGGTCAAGCTACTTCTCGCAGCCATATCCTTATTCCTCTTTAAACTGTCTTTCAAAAGTATCAATCCATTCCAAAAGAGCATTATAGAGAAGTTGCTGCTCATCGAAAATTGTTCTTCCAACAAGTGGTAAGTGAGAATAATATTCATCGGCATATTTATTGTTTGCCTGTTTAGAAGCGACAATACTGCTTCGCAATTGTGTTACCAATTCCAGAGCCTTTGATTTGTCCATTTTGTTAAGGTTTGTAATTACCACATTAAAATCAAACAATATAGGTACATGTTGATTTGCATAATCAACCATAAGCTGCTCAAAATAGTCTTTGCCTTTCTCCGTAATAGAGTATATAGCCTTATCAGCAAACCTTTCACCTTTGACAATATCACTTTGAAGATAACCCTTTTCATTCAGTTGAATAACTTTACGATAGATAGAGGGAATACTTATTTTCGTCCACATTGGAAAACGATGATACTCTACATCTTTCTGTATATCATAGGCACTTTGTGTTTTCTCCAATACAATCCCAAGTATTACTAAATCTATTGATGACATACCTGCACCTCCATTTTTGCTACTATCAATAGTACTATTATTGATAGTAAAAGTCAAGAGTACAGCTTGAGATTTCTTTCAAATTTCACATTTAGGTATTTATAGCTCTTGTTATAGGCGATTTCATATCCTATTGCAAGAGATTTCACATCGTTTAACTGGAAGCCACATCTCTGTAAAATATAAGGGTAACATTTTCAGAGGATAGGTGGTGAGTTATCGCAGTCTGTATTTTTCTCTGGCAGGAGCAGCACTTTCGGCTCGTCCTTTTTCACGGCAGGGGGCGGCGGCTTCCAGTCGCCCATATCCCCTGTGAGGGTCTGCACGGCTTCCACAAAGCCAAGTTCCCGCACTTTCATTAGATAATCAAGGGCTGAATAGCCGCCGAAGCCCCGTGACCACCAGTACCATTTGCCGTTGGAAATTTTCAAGCTGTCGTGTTCCCTCGTACAGTAAACATTGCCCGCCACACGCTTTAGGTTGCTCGGCTCGTACCGTTGCAGGTAGGAAAGCAGGTCGATTTGCCGTGCCTGTTCAATCACGGCGGGGTCAAACTGCACATAGCGGTTGCTTCCCATTCAAATAAAATCACCTCCAGAAATAGATTTAGCCGAGGAGCTTATCGTGAGATAAACCTCTCGGCTATGTAAATTATTGTTCTTTTATATCATTAACCACATTTATTGGCTCCAAATCCATTTTTTCATTATGTTGTTCACCGATGGAAGCTTGAACCGCTATTTTATTGTCCATGATACCTGCAAAGATTTTCATACAGTTGTAAAAATGATGATGGTATATATTTTCGTAATTCAAATTAAAGCGATACTCTGCAAATTTAACACCATTTTGCAACTTTATTTCATCAAAGTGTATATAATAACATAAAATAATACTATCTTGTTTTTCTATCAACGTATGCACATAAGAACCCATTATAAATAGATGATTTTTAAAATTCTTGTCTAATACCGACTCGTATACCTCTACATTGTGAGCAGATGCATTAGATGAGTTTTTTAGCACAATATAAAGTGACAAGAAAGAAACATCTTCGTTGATATCAACTTCACTTTGGTATGTTTCCTTATACTCAGAACGGTATATACTTTCTAACTCAAGTTTTCTTTCTTCAAAATTCCCAAAAGATAAAAGTATATTATCTATAGTAAAATCGGGAGTACTTTTCATTTTTAATTCTGTTTCTTGAATTTCCGCATTTCGTTCTTCTAATTGCATAATTCTATCATTCTGCCAAAATGCAAGCGTTCCTAATAAAATAGTACCCCAGTATGAAAATACACATCCCATTAAATTAGCCCATTCTCCCGCAGATAAATCAATGCTATGAAAAACATATTCTTTAATTGCAAATATTGCAATTACAATTACTGGTGCAATAAATAACAACAAAAAAAGCAACCAAGTTCGTCTAATAAAATCAAAAAAATTTCTCATACTCATCACCTGTATATAATCATCATTTTAGTCTATCATGGGTTTAATTTCCCACCCCTTGCAGTGTTCTGAAAAAGAAATCAGAATAGGATACTCCGCTACTTGCAGCAAAGTTTATTAATTATAGCATATCTCTGTGAACTTTTCCATCTTTCGGCTATGTAAAAGACGGCATCAGCTTCAAGCCAACGCCGTCCTTTCTTTGGTCAGTCCGTTATAAAATCCCTGCTTTTTTGAGATACCCTACGCTGTCATAGCAACCACGGAAGTACACCGCCTGCATTTCCCATGTCCGTGAGCTTATTCTTTAGCTCTATTACCTCAATGAGAGCCGCACTTTCTTTCTCGGTCAGCTCACTTTCGGTTTCGCTGTCAAATACGGCTAAAACCTTGGGATATTCCTCATACAGTCTATTAAACAATAGTCGTAATTCTTTTTGACCTCGTTCACGCAGTTTTTCAGCACACTTTCACGGCTTATGGCGTTAATCAGCCTTACTTCCAAACCCGACAGCTCAATGTTGGACGGTAACAGGTCAACGCCCTCGCCGTGGTGCAGGATGCTTTTCTGAACATCTATGGGATTGTCATCAATGATGTCCTGCATGATGGTGGAGAGTGTGACGGATAAATTGTCTGGTCTGTTGTAGCCGAGTGACATGGTTAGGTTTGCCTGCGCATCGGCATCAATGAGCAAAACTTTCTTGCCCTGCTGTGTCAGACTTACGCCCAGATTGACCGCCGTGTTGGTCTTGCCGACACCGCCTTTCTGATTAGTCAGAGCGATTACTTTGCAATTTGACATAGAGTGCATCCTCCTTTCGCATCTCTATCAGATTTCCTTCCGGATCAGCTATATAGCAGGTTCTCTGTCCCCAAGGTTCAAGTTCCGGTTCAAGCACAGATGTCGCACCGTTTTCCACAGCCTTTTTATATGCCTCATCCACCTCTTCAAAAGTATCAATATATAGTGCCATTTCAAAATGACCATTCAGACCCTTGATATACTCATATCGCCGGTTTGTCATTTTCTCAAAATCATTCCGTCCATACAGTAAAAAAAGTGTTCCGTCTTTCACAAGATAAACATTGGAAGTATTCTCTTCTTCCTTAATTTCAAATCCGAGAACATCCTTGTAAAAACGAATCATCTTTGCCATATCATCAACAAACAACCCAAAACCGTCTAATCTCATTTTCCTAATCCTCCATAGATTTTTATTATTTCCTCTGCATTCCTGCAAATAATGTCCCGCACTTCTTCCGGCTCAAGCACCTCTTTCGTTTTTGGTAGTGTGTTAAATCACTCTAACCCCCTGTAAAGTCAAGCAATTCTGCGGTTTCCACCCACTCTTTTTCCACTCTGTCCAAACTTATTCAATAAAAAAGACCAGACATTTCGCCTGATCTTTTCATACTAATCACTTATTTTTTTCGCAACTGCAATATTGGTACAACTTTTTCCTCTACCTTTAAGGTATCTGGACGCAAATGAAGAAGTTCCTCCATATCTTCTGGATATAAAGTCACTCCATTTTTTTTGAATAAATCCAATATTTCTTTCGCTGTAAGTACATTTTGCTCTATCAGTAAATCAATGGCTCCTTGAAATATATTTTCATTCAAGGAATATGGCACATCGCCAGGTTCTTTAATTCTCCACCCATTTTTTGAAACTTGACGCATTAAATACTGATACTGGTTATCAGACATAACGCCCAACTGGTGTGTCCGGTAAATCATTGCCTGAATAGATACCTTCCACTTATTTTTTAAGAACTGATAATATTTTAAATCTGTAGGATATGAAGCAATGTCTTTACCAAAGCTGTCTCTAGGTAACAAAAATGCACTCGCAAACATGTTCGCCTGACGTTCTCTTGCTTTAAACTCATCTTTTGTTATAGCTTCCAGATCCTCACTCCATGGATGCAATAATATGTGTCCCAACTCATGAGCCATGTCAAAGCGAATTCTGCCTTCTGGTCTGTTTCCTAATGCAACTGCAATAAAATAAATATCATTTCCCGCCACTATAGTTCGCTGACTAAACGCATCTATTTTATCTTCGTTGGTATCAAATCCCGTTACAATTATTCCATTTTTTTCTAAAAGATACTGTAAATCCTTTATTGGTCCAGTACCAATATCCCAATATTTTCTTACCTGAGCAGCAATATCCTCTATTTCTTGAATTGCATCCTCGTTCTCACACTCAAATACATCATCACATCCTACAAAATCAACACTTGGTAAATTCATTTCAGGAAATGAAATGAATTCCAGAAGTATCTCATACATTTTTGCTACATATTCCAACTTAATACTCTGCGCTGTTCTATCTTTCTTTGTAGCACTTGCCAATGAACGAAAATAGGTTGTTTCTGTTTTTGCAGCATAACTATCCTTTTGAAAAAAGTAATCATACGGAAAGTTAAGCTCTGATGCCAAGAGCCTAACTTTCATATAATCTGGTGTGTTATTATCATTCTCATATAAGGAAATTGACTGCTTACTGATTTCGGTCCGCTTCGCTAATTCAGTAAGCGTCAACCCTCTATACATTCTTGCACTTCTTAATCTCTCACCGTAAAACTTTTTTTCTATCATAATCAATATCTCCTGAATTTATTTTCAGGCCTTTTTCTCGATTTCCCGAAGTTTTGGCTTTATACCACTCTTTATAGCAACTAAGCCCTTCTTATCAGGCTTCGCATCTTCGTCTGTATCTTCTGAAGGCCCAATATCTGTAAGCCGTGCAAAGTCTGGTTTAATATATTGCATAAGAGACGCTTCATCTACAATATTAAAATCTTTATCTAAAAACCTCAGTTTAATATCTTTGATTTCCCCATTCTCCGCTTTATATGCAATAATATAATGTTTATAATCTTCTTCTACATTAATCATTCCCTGACTAATTTTTTCAAAATCCTGTTCCAACACATCTGTATCAAAAATCGTGATTCCAAAATCTTCTAATGTCATTTGTCTTTCTTTCGCAATACAATCCTTATTTTCGACATAAAGAACTGATTGTAAATAGTGTGGATTTTCACGATTTTTCTTTTTGGGAACTCCAGACAATGTACCTTCTGTCATTATCGAATAGGTAATATGCTCTTTTCTATCAATGACCATTCTTCCAGACCAACCATACCTCTGGAAAGGAACAAGATCAATATCATCTTTCACCACATGTGTTCTTAAGTTTGTATTGATATTGTCCCCTCTTAGAAGTATAATCGCATTATTAGTTTCCCGATGATTTTCTCTTAAATATTGTTGCAAATCATCCCTGATAGCTTTCTCTATGCAATAAACAATTTTTCTGAGTAAATCATCATTGATTACAATTTGAGTATTTCTATTCACGTCCAACGAAATTACCTCCTGACTTTATTCTGTTTTTAATTTTTACATAAAATATTTTTTTTGTCAAGTGGTACTTCGTTTCCTTTTTAATTTGTATATTCCAATGTTAATAACTAAATCCTGTGAACATAATCCAGTGAAATCCATCCATCATGATTTTTCTGATAAAATTTCAGAAGCCCCCAAAGGCTCGCACCCTTGCCTTCTGCTTCTTCCACAATAGTGAAAGCACCTTTTCCGGTGTATTTACCTGTTTTGTCGTAGTCTGTTCCCGAACCCCTGCAGATGTTCAAATCTTCGATGGATACTCTCACAAGATACGGTGTAAATGTATCATTGGAATAAATCACTTTACCGGATTCATCAAATACGGAATATCCTTCATTTTCATCTGCACACCTCTTGGCATTTTCCAAACTATGGAATGCACCTTTCTGCGTGTCAAAATCTGCCCATGTCTTACGCACACGGTACCAGACTTCCTCCGATTCTGCTGCCTCGCTCTTAATTCCAATCATAGCATTTAATATTGTAATAATCTTTGCACCATATCCGGCTCCTGCTGCCCATCCTTTTCCGGCTGGATTTTCTTTCTGTCCAAGCCACTCCACATATTCCGCACAGCATCTTGCGACATACTTGAAGCGTGGATCAACGCATTCATTCTTCAAATCCACTGTGGAAGCATAGGCTTTCAAATGCTGAACCTGCGCCCTGATACCAAGCTGTGGTGTATCAAAGGAATTTCCCTTCATTCCATTAGACGTCACTCCCATACCACAGAAGTTATTCTGGTCGAGCGTTACTGCAGAACCAGAAAATCCGAAATTACCTGTTTCCAGACAAGACTGTGCAAAGGCAATATCACCACGGACACCCTCTGCCTTGCCTTCTGAAAGGTAAAGCGGAATCATGTCGATAACCGACTGTGCAACATCAGGATTCTTTCCAAATCTTCCACGAACCGTCAAGTATTGTAAAATAGTTGGTAGGGATTTCTGAGTAATCACAGAAATCTTCATACCATACAAGCGCACTTTCCGGCTTTCTGCGAAGCACCTCTGCAGTAACCTTAAATGCCCTGTGGGGCTGTACCATTTCTCTGTTCACATCCATGAATTTTCTTGGCTTCAATCCATAGTACACTTCCCCGGCAGTCGCTTTCTGTGAAAAATCCGAACATACCCGAAAGCCATAAAAAACCACCCCAGGAACTCCACCGGACACAGTAATGGTGTGCTTTCCTGCTGACAAGCTGACTCCACTTTTTAATATCCTCCAGAATTTCTTTCTCCAATATAAGAAATACAGCCGTGATTCCGACAGCATCTGACTGTCCCCATCAAGACTGATTCCGATGCTATTCTTATCCCATCTTGGATAGACTATCTCAACTACCACATCATATGTTCCGGCTGTTGGTACTTCAAATGTGTATTTCAGCACTGCTTCTTCATCCAAAACAGACGCATATCCTTCTCCAATGACTGCATTGCCTGAATAAGAATCCGGCACACCGTTCCTATCAACACTTATTGCTCCGAAAGAAACCTTCTGCTGCTTCAGATAAGTTGTGAGATATTTTCTGCCACTATAGGTTTCATGCTTTGTCGGCTCTGCTGTTTCCCTGCTCGTATCCCATCCTTCCATAAAGTCATATACATGAAGCAGTCCCCAAGGGACCATATCCGTCCAATCCCAATATGAAAAGAATGGGATAAAGGGCTGTGGCGGTGCATCACCTGTATGATTATATAAGCCCTCCATCCAATATTTCGCAGCATAATAGGTAAGGCTTGTTCCCCGATAGGTCATACCTGGAAGGCAGATATTTACATGAAGGTTTGCTCCCTTTGCCTTTACAGTAGAGTAAATCCGTGAGAACAGCGCATTTGCCTTTGTTCGGTTCGCTAACTTCCCTCCACGTTCCAAATCAATATCTATCCCGGAACACCACGGATATTTATTAATAATCCTCACGATTTCTGAAATGAACGTATCCTGTGCGCCATTCGTATTCTCTCTGAGTGCTGTAAAAATAGAGGCAGTACCATGATTCATAATGGTCAGAAGCCATTTAATATGTGGCCATTTCTTAACATAAGGAAGGATAGTACTGACCGCAGTTCCCGTCTCGCTGATTGTTCCATCTGCTGAAACTTCAAAGGTAAAAATACCAACATGAGACAGCTTATTTCTTTTTTTTCTTAACACCTGATGCATTCTTGTATTTCCCCATGAATGTCCATGCCATGACGTTTCGGTTACTTGCCCTTCTCACATCCGTTTTCCTCCAATCCCATATGCCATCTCCTGAAAAGACATGCGCACAAGTGCTGACTTCCTGTCCTTTACTTTAATCTGGTGTTTACTGTCCCCTGCTGCCGAATAAGGATATAATCCATTAGCCTTAATCCGGCTTCCATTCCTTGTTGCCACCCTTGCATCAGCATTAATTTCAACAACATCATCTTCTAAAAAAAACGTTCTGCAGAGTCAGCTTGTGGATTCCGTAATTATGAGCCACACTCATGTCTCCTGCTGCCATCGTATCTTTTGGAATTATGTGATAATTCAGCCCGGCCGATACTTCCCCATCATTGGTGATCACCGCTGTAACACTGGAACGTACAATCCCATTAAAAAAGCGGACAGGTGTTATCTCTCCATCCACACGGTTCTTTTGCAAAAGTTCCAGATTGTTTACCACATACCCGGTCAGCCACTTACCTTCCTGAAACATGATATCTGTTATATAAAAGGTTCCGGTACACTCCTCTAAAACCACATTTACAGTAGCCTTTGCCACCTTCTTTTCTTCATGTGTATTGATTGTCCCGGCAAATCGAATAAACTCCATCCTTACACCTCCTGTGCATCAAAGGTGTACCTCTGCTCTGACACATGGGAAACCCATGCGGTTGCTACCGAACCACCCTGCAGCATAACATCCGTAAAACGCACTGTGCCTGTACAGTCCTGCACCACGACCCTTACCGTCAGTTTTTTCACTTTTTCTATTCCGTTAACACTGACCGCTCCTGCCGACCTCGTAAAATACATTTAATATACCTCCAAAAATAGACAGAAAAAAGCACCTCCAAGAGGAGATGCCTTGTTTCTGTTATATATTTACTCTTCTTCCATCAATGCATGGTATAAACGCTTTGCTTCTACCGCATTAGTCGTTTTCTTATTCCGCTCTACTATTTGAACAGTAAGATCTTGTTGCATTTTTTTCGCTACCGATTTTGTCGAAGCTCTTTTGTTTAATTGCAATACCGTTCCTACATATTTTTGAACTTTAGGAGATTTAACAGTTGGAATTTTTTCTCCCCTGAATCCCATCTCTACAATTTTTGATGCTTCTAGCATTTCATCCAAATCCATCGAAGCAATCAATCTACCAGTAACTTTCCCTCTTCTAACGGGAGTTGCTTTCACGGCAACAGCCTTTACCGAAGCTACACCAGTTTTTACCGGAACTGCTCCCATTCTTAAACCTTTTTCTACTGTTGTTCCTGCTATTTTCTTTCTTCGACTACCTACAGGTGTATTTATTTTTGCTTTCGGCATATTATTCACCTACTTTCTTATCAACAATATTTACAACACCACTCAGAATATCTTTAAATGAAATTATTTCAAATTCGTTTTCCTTCAAATCTTCAATTTTGTATTCAACGGCATCATCACTTGCTCGTTCCCCGACCACAACCTCTACATATCTGTCTTTTACTTTTTTACTCTCCACGATGTAAAGTATCGGAAAAAAAGCTTCATACTCAGCGACTGATACAATACTTCTTATTTCATTATATTCTTTTTTACTAATAACTCCACCATTAAGTTTAGCCTTGGCTCCTTTTAAGATTCCAGCTATATTATTCTCAATTTCTTTCGTATGACGATCTCCTGTTGTAATCTGTTCTAAATATCTTTTACAGATTGTTGCTGGATTTGAAGTCGGTGGTTGTTTTGATGAATTAAATTCTGTTGTACACCAAACATAATGGATATTTTTATAATATCTTTTTGCTATTTTATATGCTAATTGTGTCCCAACTGAATATAAAAATGGATTATTCTTTACATCCAATCCCATATTCTATCATCCCCTTTTCATCATTAGAATTCATTTATATTTTACCACAACAGAATCAATTTTTCATTCAAATAATTCTCAAAACAACTCTACAAATCTTGTTTCTTCTGAACCATCCTCATATTCAATCACAAGTTCAATGCCAACTCTGCCATTCGCACCCTTTTTCAGATTCTCTGTTGCTATGCTTGCCGATACTGTATAGCTACTTCTGGTAGCTGGATATACTTCCTGCGCCAATGTTTTTGTAGTATTTAACGCTCCCACACACTTAAAACTTGCATTACCGGAAGCACCGTTTTCTCCATCCACCTCAAAGCCGGAATTCTGCCAATAGCTGAATCCATCATCTGCTCTGGAATTTAGCAGATGGTTATTTACCACCAAATCCTTCATCTCCTGTCTGTCCAGCAAATCCGATGAGGAAAGAGTATCTGTTGCCTTCTCCCATGAAGCAGAAGAATCACCCAGTTCTTTTAATTTGGTAGAAAGTTCAATGACTGTCTTCCACGGCTCCTGCACGTTATAATCCATACGGATAATTCTCGTGCTGATTCGGATTCCCAAATCCTTGTCATCCACGGTTACCACATCCGCACCGTAGGCATAAAGCCTTGTTACAAGGCTTCGGGTGTCTACACCCCTCTGTATACCACATTTGATTTTAACCAGTTATCCATTTGATTAATAATACAAAATTGTTCATACTCGGCCATACTTTTCCATGTATATAACAATTCTGCCGGATACTGATTTTCATCACTATCTATCATTCTTGCACACGACTTGCATAACCAAATTCCATTTTCTATACTACTTCTCTCTTCTGGCGTTAAATCAGGGTTGTATCTTGGTCCACCTTCAGCTGCTGCAGTTATATGCGCAGCCTCACCGATTGATACTCGCTTTTGAGGATTGCTGTGAGGACCTTTTGTTTCTCTTCTACAGTTTGGATTAGAACACTTTCCTCCCACTCTCTCACATAATCTATCTATAGTTTTTTGCGAAAAGTCGTCTCTTTTATTCATTCGTAATGCTCCTTACCTATCTCCAAACATGAACTCAATAACACTTAGCGCATTCAAAATCTGTATACATTCATATCTTTCAATGCTTCTATTCATTCGACCATGCATTAACCAATTTCTATTCAAATACGGAGGTTCTATGCCATTTTCGAACTTGTATAGGCCATCGATAAATATCCTATTCAAATATGCTATTAATGAAGGATACATTTCCAAAAAGTATATTTTCTTTGACATGAATCCTCGTTTTTCGGTAAGCTGTCTAAAATCCTCCGCCTTTTGATTCGCAAAGCCATCATTAGAATATTTAACTCTGTAACTCATCCGTTGGTTCGGAAAATCTACTAATTCATTCACCCTATTATCAAGTAATGCAAGCAAGTACATAGCTGCAGTCATATAATCTTCATTTTCAAAAGCCTGCATTCCATTCTTAAAATATAACTGTGTCTCGTCCGAAACGTACTTTTCCTGTAGCCTCTCTATAATCACATCAAGAATTACAATATCTTCTCCGTCAAAAAACTCTGCTACCTTTGCTTCCCCTTCACATAATAATTGTTCCCAATTCTTAATATCTGCAGGATTTGAATGCTCAGAAATAACCCAACCATTTTTACCGAACTTTTCACTCCACTCAATTTCAGATCTATATTTTTCTTCAAATTCAGCTTCAGTTAAACCTTCAGTTTCTCTGACCTCTTGCTGATAATTTTTGAGCATTTCTTCCAACTTGAGAAGACCCGGCATATTGTTAAGTGAATTCTTCCATTCATTTAGTTTATCACTGAGTTCTTGAAATTTTGCTAATGCTTCCGGAGATATTGCTCTCGTAACATTTTTATATAATTCCTGCTGCTTCTTAGCTATCTCAAGTGCTTTCCTATATTCCTGTGAATTTTCAAAATCATTACTCATCTTCTCATCCTCATGACGTGAAATAACTTTTGCGAAAAAGTATCCTTTCGCCAAAATGTATATTTCCCGTTCTCCAAAGCCTATCCCCTGGGGTAAACATCCGGTTATATCATCACTCTACAGAAACACACATCTATTTTATTTCCAAAATGGCGAAATCTTTTGATTTATTGGGCTTTTTCGACAGAAGACAGACTGTTTCATTTTGTGTATCATTGTCCAAACTTAGTGTAAACTCTTTTTCTATAATCGGCAACTTAAATTCTATAGATTTCAGCCACTGACCATTCTCTTTGCGTTCTTCGTAAATCTGCACATTATCCACTAACTGCGACAGGAACTCCCGTTTCTCTGCTTCGTTCATTTGAGCATACAATTTATCAAAGAACACGAGTGCCTTGTAAATGTTATCCCCTGTAATCTTATCTGCCAGCAGAGAGCGTTTCTGAGCCTTTGCAGATACCAGCAGTTCCTCTGCATCATCTATTTTATCATAATTCTTGTACAAATGGTTCTCTAAATCTGTTTTTCTTCGCTGATAATGCTTATCCTCATAATCAAGAGAATCCATATCTGATAAAATAGTATCTTTATTATGATATAGCTTTCTTAATTGTATTTTATAATTTTCTATTTCCTGATCTAATGCACCAGTATCTACTTCCATATTTATTTTGTTGCGGATTAAATCCGAAAATTTAGGATTACTAACCAGTTTACTAATCACCTCTGCAACAGAAGCATCCAGCATTTCTTCATGCACCTGTTTTTTGTAATCACACTTATGACCTCTAGTCATATTTCTGTGTTTGCAGCCATAATAATAAAAATCCTTATAGTTACTTCCATCCTTGCGTTTCTTAATAGACTTGTTGCCATACATTCCTGCACCGCAGACAGGACATTTCAAAATTCCTGATAATAGATGAATCTTTTCTCTCTTGTCACGATTGACCTTTTCATACTTTTTAGCCTGTGCCGCCACCTTGACCTGTGCCTGCTCCCATACTTCTTCTGATACAAGAGCTTTGTGCAGACCATCTACTAACAGGTAATCGTCTTTCTTAACCTGCCTATACTCAAATCCGTATTTACATATTGGTCAAATATCATTCTTATGGCAACTGCTTCTTCCTCATTGACTTCCAGTTTTCCATCAATGAGAGAATATCCATATGGTGCAAAACCACCGTTCCATTTACCTTCCCTGGCTTTCTGCATCCTTCCTTCCATTGTCTGAACACGAATGTTCTCACGTTCAATCTCTGCCACTGCTGACAGAACAGATATCATAAGCTTCCCGGCATCTTTGGATGAATCTATTCCGTCCTCCACACAAATCAGATTCACTCCAAAATCCTGCATTACTTGTAATGTTGCAAGTACATCTGCCGCATTTCTTCCAAATCTGGAAAGTTTAAATACAAGAACATAAGATACTCCATCTTTTCCTGACTTAATATCCTCCATCATCTGATTAAATGAAACTCTTCC
>OGGC01001126.1_pt1 | contig 19079 bp, 18 predicted proteins | sample 1571181 | NCBI WGS metagenome assembly OGGC01 (sample SAMEA2581930, study PRJEB24529) | metagenome | biome: Human gut stool | place: China | collected 2011 | reverse complement strand
TTGTCTTGTGTGATATAACCGATGCAGCATAAATCGTGTACACTCATTGTTCCCTATTGTTTTGATTCGTTTATTTGTAATTTTGCTGCAAAGGTAATGAATTATTGAGAAAAACGGTAATACTTTGTCAGTCCAGTATCTTCTTCATGAGTTCGTCATACTTCTTGTCGTCACCTGCCATGACCTTCAGTTGCCGGGTAAGCAGTTTGAGGTGAAGGCTTTCGTCCGCAATCAGTTTTGTCAGCAGCTTGCGGGCAATGTCTGCGGTTGGTGTACTTGCGGTAATTCGTTCCTTCACCGACTTGTAGAACCTGATAGTGCCCACTTCCGAATGCGCGGCGAGGGTGAGCGCTTCGACGGGTGTTTCGCCTATATTGACGTTCTTGCTGTCATACGGTTTGGGAAGTGTACCGCCCAGTGCTACGATGGCGTCCCGTATGTGTGCGTAATGCTTCATTTCCACCAAGGCAATGCCCAGCATCAGTTCGCCGATTTCATCTTCAAAGACGGCTTCCTGCTGGGTATATTGCAGGATAGCGGTAATTTCGGAATACTCCGCATTTTCTATGGCAGGATAGAACCATTCGGGCTGTACGCCGTCATTGGGTTTCATGTCATCGGGTTCCACCCATTCCACATCCTGGTTCGAATACTTTAGCACATCCACCAGGGCATCCGCCATTTTATCCACATAATTAATCATATCAGTTAAGTTTTAGAGTTATGTGGGGGACAACAATCGGTAAAGGCACTTGGTTTGGAGTATTTTAAAATATTCGGGAATGTTTGCAGTATATTCGTGCGATTTAACCGTTTGTGGCGTTTGTTTTGTGCCAATGCCGGCAAGACAATCCTTTTTAATTCTGGGCATATTTATATTCCGTCGGTGTCATTCCCGTTATCTTCTTGAACAGGCAGGTGAAGTGCTGTGAATTTGCATATCCCAGCTTCCTGGCTGTCATGCCGACCGTATAATCCTTGTTCCGCAACATCTTCTTAGCCATGTCCAGCCGCATCAGTTGAAAGTATTCGTGCATGCTTTTTCCGGTCTCGAACTTGAGCAGGTCGCGGAAATAGCAAGGTGACAAGTGAAGAGCGTCTGCACAATATTCTTCTGTGGGCATCGCACCGCCTTCCAGCCTGCCGGACAAGATGTATCCGTTCAGAAGTGAATGGATTTTGTGCAGAATTATTTTATTGGCCTCGCAACGGGTAATGAACTGGCGTTCGTTGAAGCGCTCACAATAATCCAGCAATAGCTCGATATGGCGCGATATCAAAGTTTTGCTATGGCGGTCTATGGCATGCCGAAGTTCTTCTTCGATATTGCGGATGCACTCTGTGATTTTCATTTTTTCGCGCGATGAAAGATGCAGCGACTCGTTCGGTTTGTAGAAAAAGAAGGAATAGTCTCCGATGTGGTTCCCCAATGCAGTGTGCGCCATTAAATCCGGATGAAAAGCCAGCATTCGCCCTTTTGGGGCAAGCATATTGTCTATATCCAGCTTAATGGACTCGCCCGGCATACGGAATATCAGTGTGGCGTTGGAATAGTCGTAGTATTTGCGTCCGTACATAAGTTTTCCGGCTTCCCCTTCTATCAGGATAATCGTATAGAAATCACATCGGATGGTACGCTGCTCCAGATTGGCTTCGGATAGGTCAACGACACTTACCAGCGGATGCAGCGTCTTGCAGCCCATACAACAGTTACACTGATGTACGGTTTCTATATTCAGTATTTCTTTTTTCATAAGGATAATCTTATCGGTATCCTTTATATTTGCAGCTTTCTGTATTCTCCGGGTGTGTATCCCGTATTCTTCTTGAAGATGCGATTGAAATGCTGCGAATATTGGAATCCCAGTTCATAGGCAATCTGGCTGACCGTCTTTTCCGTTCCTGCAATCATCTCTTTGGCTATGTCAATCATTCTGGTCTGGATGTATTCCTGTGCGCTTTTTCCGGTTTCTTTCTTTATCAGGTCACCGAAGTAGTTGGGTGACAGGAACACTTTTTCGTCGAAGTATTTTTCGGAAGGCAGTCCGTCTGTTTGCGGTTTGTCGCTTTGGAAATAATCGTCGAGCAAGGCTTCGAATTTTACCAGTACGCTTTTGTTGCTTTCCGAACGGGTAATGAATTGTCTTTCGTAGAAGCGCATGCAGTAATCCAGCAGCAGTTCGATGTTCCGTGAAATCAGACGTTTGCTGTGCTTGTCGATCGGATGTTGGAGTTCCATTCTTATTTTCTCCAGACAATCTGTGAATATGCTTTTTTCTTCTTCGGATAGGTGCAGGGCTTCGGCCGAGGCGTACGAAAAGAATGAATAATGTTTGATGTCTTGTCCTAAAGAAGTTCCTTTAATCAAGTCGGGGTGAAACAGCAGGCCGTGGGCGTTCGGCCGTACTCCTTGCGGCATGTCCACCTCAACCACCTGTCCCGGGGCAAAGCTGGTGACCGTTCCTTCCTGATAATCGTAAATCTGCCGGCCATAACGGATGTCTCCGCATTTGACGTTTTTCAGGAAAAGGGCATACACCCCATAGTTCATCGTGAAATGCGTTGGAAATCTGGTGGCTTCCGACAGGTTTACCACACTTACCAGCGGGTGTAGTGTTTCGAGTCCGAAGAGTCGGTTGTATTGGTCTACCGTGTCCAGTTTAATAACTTCTTTCATAAGGTATTGTTCTTTAGTTCTACGCAAATGTAGAGAATAAAAGCATAGGTAGTACACCTCTCCGCACAGAAACAGTAAATAGGTTACAAATGTCCGTAATTCATTCACACGAGCGCTGCCGCCATTCGTTTACATTTGCAGTGTAATCTATGTAATATTCAGAACCATGACACTTGATAATTTTTTAGAATATGTAAAGACACGAAAAGCTCTTGACACGGAAGATATACATCGTTTTATGGATGAAATGAGCAATGAGGCAAGACGCATCACATTCAAACTGAATGCATCTTTCCATGCTCCGGATGAGGTGAGAGCATTGCTCTCCGAACTCTTTGGAAAGCCCGTTCCACCCTCACTGCGGGTGTTCCCGCCGTTTTATACGGATTTCGGAAAGAATATTGAAATCGGTAATGACGTATTTATCAATGCCTGCTGTCATTTTCAGGATCACGGTGGGGTTACATTGGGAGACGGTTGCCAGATAGGGCATAACGTCGTTTTTGCAACCCTCAACCACGGACTTGCTCCCGAAGACCGCCATACGACTTATCCTGCACCTATTATACTTGGCAGGAATGTGTGGGTAGGCTCAAATTCCACTATTCTGCAAGGCGTGACGATTGGCGATAATGCGGTGGTGGCAGCCGGGGCGGTGGTGACAAAAGATGTTCCGGCGGATGCAATCGTAGGGGGAGTGCCAGCCAAGGTTATCAAATATATCCGATAACTCCATTCATCGCCATGATAATGATTTTGGTAATACGGTCTGCTTTAGTTTGTTCTGTTTTTGCAGAATTAACCCAATCAACGAGCGCCTTTTTCTGAACGTTACTATATGCTTCAATCTTTTCCTGTGCGCCCTCTTCATGTTGCATACACAAAAGTAACTCTTCCGTTATCCGGTTCTTTTCAACCTCATGATATAGTAAACAGAGCATCATACAGATGCTTTTCATGCTTTTTCTTGAAATAATTTAAAGCAAGTGCTTATAGTTTAAAACTTTGTACTATATTTAAAATTGAATTACATCCGGTAGAGAAATAGGTTTGTCTTTGTTCCGGATGATTATAGGGAAAGAGCGGATAAGAAGTGAAAAAGAAATTAGTGAAAAAGTATGACTCTATAAGAAAGAATTCAATAGATTTGCTTTGAGAAAAATAAGTAAAATGAGGGCTGAATTATGAATATCATAGAACGTATAGACAGACCTTGTGAATATGTAGAAATGGCACAGACAGCCTTGATTGCCTGCCAATACCTATATTTATGGTTGTTTGCCGGACCGGATGATGCCTATAAGGTATATTCGCTGGCAATCCTGATGGCATTTGAATTTGTTATGGTGCATTCGGGACTTTTTATGGCAGCTATGCCGCTCAAGGCTTCAATACGGCTGTTTATTCCGTTGTATGGGCTTTTTGCATTTGCATTTGGGCATTCAATGCGGGAGGGGGATTATACAATCATCATTCTTTACCTTGCAACTGTGCTCAACAGAATGCGTTTCGCTTTTTTCAATGTCAGTAAATCGGTCAAGCAGCGGGTAGTCAGACAGTCGATGATTGCCTTGGCCGTTTATTTTGTGTTGACGGTATCGGTGGTATGTGCAGAATCTGTCATTCCTTCTTTCAGCTTAGGAGCCGCTTTTTCCGAATCGGCATCCTATACCCGTGAAGTACGTGCCGGAGGATTGTTTGTTGAAAAGCCTTATGTACCAATATGTCTCGGATTTCTGTATTACAGTGTACTTTCTTTTTTTAATTTCAAAACTGTATGGTGGGAACGTGCTTTCATTAAAAGAAGATGCACCGGAGGCTATACTGAAGAAGTGACAAATAAGAGACAACAGAAAAATAAATAATTATGAAAAATGCGATTTTAACAATTGTGCTGTCAGGTATGGCACTATTCTTATAATAAAGTGGTTGCTCTTGAAAAGAAAGACACGAATGACATTTGAAGCGTTGCGCAAGTTTGAAGCAGGGATATTGAAAAAAATCATTCCGGTACTTCACAGCCCGGAATGAAAGCATAATGTTACAAGAGTTTTATGAATGAGAGATCAGAATATCTTTTTACCTTTTTTACTAATACGTTCTAATTAACACTTTGGTTTCTATCTTACAAATCTACTGTAGGTTTCAATGATAGTATGACAAAGGCTGTGCCAAAAATGGTATAAAAAGGTAAGTGGTTTAATATCAGTTATATAATACTGATGGATTTTGCGCTATTGTGGAAAATTATACTATAATTCCACATTAATATTCCACAATTCCACATTAAGATGAAAGACTATTGTTTTCTATCTTGTTGATATTTAGTTTTCTATCTTGTAATTCTAATTTTGGCACAGCATTTGTTCGGAATTTTATGTCCTAAGATGTAGACTAACTGAATTATTCCAAGCTTATAGTTGTGTAAAGTTAGTATTGATAATGTTTAAGAGATAGTGTTCTCGTAAAAATGTTGTAGTGTCGTCCCGGTGTTGTGAAACATCGGGACGATATTGTTTTGGTAAGCAGCAGAAAATGAATTGTTATGGGTATTGGGAATAAAAAGATTCTATCTGAAGTCAGAAAAGTCAGGCAGGTTTCCTCTTTTCGGAATAGCCTCTTGCGCTTTCCGGCAAGGGGTAAAAGTCAGCCATCCGTTATCTCGGACTATTCCGATTATTATGCGTTTCAGGTGCTTTTTCACTTGCTCCTAAAAGGACCCTGAATTTGCACCTGGCATACTTCTCAGAAACGCTATATTCTGCTTCACCTCAAACAAATAAAAAAGCTCTAATTCTATTGAGAATCAGAGCTTTTTCTAATTTTTGCTTTCTTGAGAAGCGGTGCGTACGGGACTAACGGAGTTTTTAATCTAAACTAATAGTCAGATTATTATAAAAATCATCCAAGAAAAGCACCCAGTTCTGCACCTGCTTCATTTCTCTGTTTTTCCGATAGGAATTTGCCTTATTCCAACGGGGTAAAGGTAGAAATTTTTGATAGAAATATCAAATGAATAATGCGTTAATATAAAAGAAATCCTCTAATTCCTGTTCGTATACCACATCCACTTCCGAAAAGAATAACACTTAAAAACTTTATGTAGAATCGATTGTCTTTCAATCTATCTCTATGTATTCTGAGAATATTCCTTATTTTTCATAGCTGTCCAGTAGAAATTTTCTATAAAGTGATTCTAACTTACCCTCTCACGGTCGGGAATTCTCCTCCAAAGTCGGAAATCCGAGTAATGAAATAAAACAGAATCTACCATAAGAATATTTTTTACATAAGATTTTGAAATCAGTACACAACCAAAATTGTTAAATTTTCAATTTTCCATCATTTTATATATATCTCCTCTTAGTTTAATATATAGATCATTCTTTTCAAACAACCTTTTTAATTTATCATTTACTTTTCCACCTCTATTAAGATATTTTTTTATGTATTTAAGTTGATAAAGAAGCTTTATCTCATTTACAAAACAATTATCTATTTTTTCTTGTACATTTCCTTGTCCATCAAATTCAATTGGCCTATAACCGTTATTTTTATATAATTCCCAAAAGTTCTTTACCCTAGTTACATATAGATTGTCATTCTTAAAAGAACTTAGATACTTCTCAAATTCATCATAACTTCCAAATATAGCACTACAAGATATTTTAGGATATAATGTATTAAAGTCAGGATTAGAAGTTTCTCCTATGCCTATAAATGTTCTAAAATATCCTTCAGGATTTTCTTTAATTGCTTTTTTCATAATACCAAATACTTTGGTACGAAAAAATAAAGAATCCATTTTACTTATACAATTAGAAAATAACGTAAATCCATCTTCTGAAAATTTATTTTGTTCATTTTCAAAGTATTTCAATTGTATACCTGATAAAACAGATAAGTCCATTAACAAGTTATCTTTGGTGATTGCATCATTTTCCACCATGTCTTTAAATGAAGACAATGCAGAACTTATAAAAACAGGGTGTGTCGTATTAGACAAAAAATCATAAACGATATCATGTTCTTCTTGCGCAATAGGGTGTTTCAATTTCATAGCAAGATTTTCCTTGACCAATAATGACATCAAAAAATCTAACACATTAAAATTCTGAACAGTAAATGAGTTAAAATCCATTACATCATATAAATGCAACAATGCTTTAAAATGCCTATTATCTATACATCCAAGTTGCTGTAGATGAGGTATGATAGCATTATAAATTTCATCTCTTAGATCTCTAATATCAGATTTTACTAATCTCTCTAATAAGCTATATATTTTAATATAGTCAAAAGTTCCACCCTCTTCATTGCTTTTATAAATCTGAGCCAGAAGTTCCCCTATCTGGTTCTCAAACTCTAATCTGTATTTATTCTTATATAACTGATTCGCAGATTTAATCATCTCTGCATCATTATTTTCAGCCAAGGACATAAGTTCATCAACTGTAAGAATCTTATCATCAAGCCTATACATAAAATATTTATAATAGCTTCTAAGATTATATATCGCTTTATCTTTTCTTCTATTTCTAAATAAGTATTCCAGAATATCTGTAACTACTTCTGTATATTCATCATTATTTAAATTGTTTTGAATAATACTTTTGTAATTATCATTCAATAAAAAAATATTATCATCCAAACTTAATAAAACAAAAGGCCTATTGCACAAAATAGTATAGACATCCATATATCTATATCTTAGCAATTCCAAAAAGAATAAATCCTGAAAACAAACTTCTTTTTCTGCATTCTGATCCTTATATGCCTTAGATAATAAATAATAAGAATTATGGAAACGTATAACATCTCTGATAGTAGATAATACTTGAGTTACCAAGTTATTGTCAATTATACTATTTGTAGGATCATTTGGACGATAATAAACCATATTAGTAATCCTAAGATCGTCTTTTTCTAATCCCCATATTGTATGTACAGTATCTTGAATACGAGTCAGTAATTCATTACAAATAACCCTCTCTTCACTTTTAGGTAATGACATTTCCACATTAAAAAACTTCTCTAAATAACGGTCAGGTGTATTAATTCCATTGTCCTTCAATGTTTCACATACATAATTTTTGTCATAGGCTACTATAAATTGAATATATGGGAAGTTTGCCGTATTCCTAATCAAACGTAAAACCTCCTTTATTTCTGCTGCGTTCAATCTGTCTATATCATCTATGAAAACAACAGTTTTATGTTTTGTCCTTTCAAGTATTTCTTTTATAAGCTCGTATGGATTTTTATCTTCACAGATAATACCATGTAATGATTTTCCTATAATCTTTAAAGGTTTTCCAGATTCTTCATCCAATAACAATTCAACGTATTCATCGATTGTAGATGAAATATTTGGAATATAGTTGCTTAGTTCATCACGAAGCATTGCAAAGAATCCCTTTACAATGGAATCTGATGTATCACTTTTCCACGGTTCAAATATAATGACACTTTTAGCCGAATTGTTTCTACCATATTGTTCTTTCAGGATATTTATAAAAGTTGTTTTTCCGCTTCCCCAAATACCCGTTATAGAGAATGTAAAACTTCCTTCTTTATAAAAACATGACTCCAAAGTTTTGTATGTAGATTCGCATACCGCCTTCCTTTTATATGAATCTACCACATTATTTGTCTTTTCAATCTCAAGTTCCGGTTTTACATTTTCAGCAGCCTTTTTATGCTTCAATTGATAACAGATACAAGATTCCCATAATATAGGAACTATAATAATAAAATTACTCCAGGCAAAATACCTGCTATAATCACAAATCAATACATAATCCCATTTCCTAGAGAAAAGACAAATACAATATAGAAAGGCCACAATAAATACAGCCTGACATCTATTCCTATTTATCACTTCCATTTCCTTGAGGTTATGATAATAATATGCAGATATTATCACAGAATAAATGACAATAAGCCACCATGTGTTGTCTTTGATTTGAGATGCAATTGGGTCAACCCATATCTTATTTATCCACGTTGTCCAAAAGGAATCAAAAACAAAGAAAGAAAATAATATAGTTATACAACTTAACCATTTTAATGGTGATTTTCCGATATTATCCAATAGGTTTTTTAAAATTATTTGTAAGTACATTCGGATATCATTCCATAGTTTTTTGAATATCATTCGTAAGTATCTATAATTGGTTAATCTATTTATTAATCTTTTCATCTGAACTATACATTTACAACATCATCTTCTGAATAATCATTTATGTATTGGCATACAAAGGAACATCAGTCTTACTCAGAACCGTAGTCGGCAAGGTAGAACGTTCTGCTAAATTATCCATAGGCACAAGCATCGTCTTTGCTCCGTTTTCCGACAATATAGCAACCTTGTCACTGAAATTGATAGCACGTTCAATGGCACCACCGATAGATATATTACCAATAATACCTAAAGCTAGCTTCAAATTCTTGCTGAATACCAATGAAATTATAGATACAAGCATAATTCAACCACAGTGCTGTTAAATCAATATTTACAATAGAACTCATTAGTGCGTAACAGATTTGATTAATTGATCTTACACGATTTAAAGCCTTCTTTTAAGATATTTAAAAATATTTCATTGTGTGCTTTAGCGTCTTTAATAAAGGCATCAATAGAAAGGATATATGTACCAACTTTATAAGGAATATCCGACTCTAGACTTAGATACCATTCATTTTCTTTGTAATATAAGGTGTCTTTAGAAAACAAAGGAGTATAATGTTCATTTTTAAGCGATAACTTGAATTCATCATTAAATTCAACAATACCATAAAACCATATTCTTTGTATCCTATTAGGATAGTAGTTCATCAATTTTGTTGCCCTTTGTTTCAATTGACTAATAACTTCTTCCGTTTTAGATAATTTTATACCTCTCTTCTTTAATTCTATTATAACCACATCAACCTTACAAGAAAGATCTTCTGGATTATCTGAAAAAATAATTGCTAAATCCGGTCTATTTGAATCTGATTCTTGTTCCACTCCTTGTGTAATTTCTTCAACAACCTCCTGCATTGTTCTTTCACTCATAGCAGTGGTATATGTCATATATTTATTATCTAATAGCCATAAATTATTATTATAAATAGTTGTTATGTTGTGATTATTCTTCAAAATACTTCTTTTAGGTAATATAAGATTATGAATTGTTGCCTCCGAATCCTTATTTGTTATAGTTTCAAGCTTACTAATAATTTTTTCTCTATATAATATATATTCAGCTAAACTACGAGAAGAGAGATCCATTGCTTTATCATATTTTTCTTCATCCAAATATTCTGCTTCCAACACAGTTTTTTGATCACGCAAAAATTTTTGCTGGGCCATTTCTAAAGATTTAGATCTGGATACTATTCCTATTTCTTCATCTTCAAAATAACCTAATAAATGTGGGTATGATTTAGATAATGACAATTTCGTTTTTTCATTAGATTCTTTAAAAGAAGGTATCTCTCGCTGAATAATATTAGCTATCTTAGTTCGAAATATCTTTTTCACACTTTTCAATATCTCATCACGAAGTGTTAGAGTTTGACGTGACGGATCTACTTGACCATTAAAAATTGAGGATTTCAATAAAAAAATTAATTCATATCCATATGGTATATTATCAGATGATATCACATCTGACAATTTATACGCTCGATTATCTACACATAAAGCTGTAATTACAAAGGGAGGAGCATAATTATCTTTTTTTTCGATTGAATATTGAAGAGTCATATCTTCAAACATTCTTATTTGAGAAGCATTTACGTCCTCAATTTTGAGAACTGGTAAATCATTCAATGATATAGTTGCCTTTCTGTTTCCTATAAACTGATTCTTTTTTACCTTGCCTACTTTTAGTTCTATATTTATCTCAATATCTTTACCACCTTCTTTATATACATAAAACCTTGGTAAAAATTCCTCTAATATCATTCTTTTTAAAGCATCAGGTAAGATAGAATTATAGCTACTTAACCGCTTCAAAGTACAATTACTAAAGTTTAAAATTGTTCTTTGTTCTTGTTGAGCTATAGGTTCTAATACCATATTAGAATTATTCTCATCAAACGATGTATTATAAAGAAATGATCTATGCTGTTTATCAAAAATACTCGAAACCTCTATTGTGTCAAAATAATACAAATAGACAAGTCGTCCCACTCCTTTATGAGTAGAATCTTCGACTTGAAGTAATTTGCAAAATTTCGCATAACGTTCTTCTGTAAACCCTACACCATTATCTTGAACAGTTATTTTTAATGTTTCCTGTTTCCCTAGCTCTTCAATGCTGATACAAATATTAATTTTAGATGCATCCGCATCTAAAGAATTGGCTATAGCTTCAATAAAAACCATATCCAAAGAGGGATTTGAAAAGAAAAGCCTTATTGCTTGTTTTATATTAACTTGCATCTTTTAAATATATTATATGTCTCAAACATAGAGTTGATTGAAACAAATATATAAAAAAACGCTAAGATACACAACTTTACAAAATAATATTACCGCTTATATTGTTTCTACAATATTGAAGTTCGCTCACAATCATGCTAACATAAAGCCAGCATCCATCGGAGATACGGTGACACTATGCCGTAAGCTGAATCTATAACGACCATGGGAAACAAACATCAGGTCATATTATTGTGCAATTCAAAAATCTTATCACACCGTTCTTCACAATTTTGCACCATAAAACTTGTCCTTTTCGATCAAGAGAACTATCTTTGAAACATGAAGACAAAAAAGGAGATTTTAAAAGAGAACGGCCTAACAAACATCGACGAACTCATGGATGTCCAGTTCGGCAAACCCGGAACGCCTGAACGTGAAAGATTCCGTGAAGAAGCCCGTACTTATGTGAACGGACATACCAAAACTGCGGAATGTAGGAACTCCCAAAAGAAACGGAAATAACCGGCTTTTCCTGCCTGTTCCGGCGAGCCGGAGAACACTACCGCCGTAACGTCAAATTCTTCTCTGATGCAGATGGAAAGAGGTGGTTATTTGAATAGTCCACACTTAGCAGTCTGATGTATCTGATTGAATATTAATATCCTACAAGGTTCACTAGCAAATTAAGTAAGAACTGAACCTATTTTTGTAAGCAGCGCCGAACTATACAGACACAAACACCTGATAATAAGTAGATTACATACCATCCAATTAGTCCTAGGCAGATTGGGGCTCTGGGTTCGGGCCCCAAGCGGATTAGAACCTTTTCCTATGACCCTAACAAATATTTGAAAATCACGCATTTACATTATCTTCTTCCCCTGTAGCGTTTTATCCAAGGCTATTAATAATCAATATATTACATTCCATTCAGAACCATAATCTATGTCTTATCCATGTCCTATGCACCCATTTGTGATATGGACACAATTAATATTTATTTCTTATGAGACATAGTTTTTCCATCTACTTCTATCTGAAGCGTAGAAAGCTTCAAAAAGACAGCAAGTCAACAATCATGCTCCGCATCATAGTCAACAACAAGGCTGCAGATGTAAGCCTGAAGATGTCCATCCTGCAGGAGCATTGGGACAAGCAGAACAGGCGTGTTTCCAACATGAATCCAGAAGCACACGATATCAATGCATACCTGGACAAAGTAAGTTCCACATTGCAACATCATTACCAACAGGCCCAACTGGAAGGGAAACAGCTTACGGCAAGCATGCTGAAACAACGCTTCATGACCACAGGATCCAACCCGCATTCCCTTTTGGAGATATTTGACAAACAAGTGAAAGATGCGGACAGGCTGGCACATGCCGGACAAATCAGCATGTCCCATTCCAACAGGCATAAACTGGTCTACAGACGGCTTGAAGAGTTCTGCAAGAAGATGGGCAGGCAAGATATGGCATTGGAACAGTTCGACCGACAGATGATACACGAACTGGAGCTGTTCTTCAGGACTGACTGCAGGCTGTCGATCAATACGACAGCCAAGATGATGAGTATGGTAAGAAAAGGAATTCTATGGGCATACCGGTGCGGAATTATCCTGACAAATCCGTTCTCAACCTACCGGATAAAGAAGGAGGAAAGCCAGAAACAATACCTGAACAGGCAGGAAATAATAAGGATAATGGGCAAGCGGCTGGATATTCCCAGACTGGCTTCCATTCGTGACATATTCATCTTCAGCTGCTTCACAGGCATCGCCTACTCAGACATCTGTCGGTTGAGAAAGGATCAAATCATTTCAGATTCTGACAAAGGAATGTATATCCATCTGTACAGGACCAAGACCAATCACCCCGCATTCATCCCTCTCCTTCCCCAAGCCAAGAAAATAGCAAGTTTTTACATAAGAAAAGGCGAATCGGAATACCTGTTCCCGACCATCTCGAACCAGAAAAGCAATGCCTACCTTAAAGAGCTTGCCGACATCTGCCATATAAGAAAAAGGGTGACATTTCATGTGGCCCGGCACACGTTCGCCGTGACTGTCTGTTTGGAAAACGGACTTCCGATAGAAACGCTTTCCAAAATGCTCGGACATACCAATCTGAAGGTCACACAAGCCTATGCCAGAATCACGTACAGGAAAGTCACGGAGGACATGAAGGTATTAAAGAACAAGCTGAAGGACTGGAAGCCGGAATCCGGTCCGATGAAATCTGATGACATTTAATGAAATCTAATGACAACAGGCTCCGGCGGTTTGCAGCGGCATGAGAATGCGGATATCTTTGTTTCAAACCAAAAAGAACATTTTATGGGAACAATCATTACCAAATCAGACAAGGAAGTACTTCATTTCTTCGATGAAATGAAAAGGGTATCGGACCTCATAGACCATTTGCCGGCGGACAACCGGCACTTATTGGACGGGGAAAACTACCTGACAGATACGGAACTGGCCGGAAAACTCAAGCTGAGCAAGCGTACGCTGCTGGACTACAGACGCTACGGCATATTGCCTTATTATCAGATAGGAGGAAAAATCCTATACCGGGAAAGCGATATCGTACGACTGCTGGAAAAGAACCGGAAAGAAGCGTTCTGACATCCGGTTCCGTTTATGGGAAAGGCTATACCACCACATCCGTTGGAGTATAGCCTTTCACTTTTTATCATATTTTGTATATGTCCGCTTCATGTCTTTCAGGAATTCCTCTCCTGAACCTACATATAATGGCGCAACATATAGTCGGAAGAATAACCGAGCATTTCCCTGACATGTTCTTTAGGAATCCGGCTGGCCAGGGTGACTGTCGCAGCAAACGTGTTGCGGGCCATCTGGGTGGTCAGACGCTTGGAAATCCGACAACGCGCCGCTACCTCTTTCAGGTATTCATTCATTTTCTGGACTGACGGGACAGGAAAACACGGACCTTCCGGATTCATCAGATTCCAGCCTCTGTATTTCTCCAGCAGGACCATTGCCGGTTTAAGAAGAGGAACACGGCTTGTACAGCTGTCTCCAACCTCCGCTCCTTCAGCACGTGTCCTGCAAATCCACAGTGTTCCTTCGTCATCCCTAAACAAGTGCGACGGACAAAGGGTGCTTATCCCCTGATAGGAAAGTCCGGTGAGAGCGCAGAAGACGAACACATCCTTCACCCGTTCCAAACGTCCGGCTGGCATATCCGTTTCCATCACTGTTCTCAGTTCATCCCAGTCCAGAAAAGAAGGGTAAGTCTCCTCCTTTACGCACAACTCTCCCAGTTCCTCCAGAAACTTGCCATGTTCCATCCAACCCTTCTGCTGAGCCACCTTGAGAACCTTACGGAAACACTCCAGATATTTAGCCGCCGTATTCCGGGCCAGCCCGCGGGTCTCCTTCAAATACCTTTCAAATGCCGTGATAAACTTCCTGTCCAGTTCGGAGAACACGATATCTTCCTTATTGTAAACATTCCGTATGACGGTCTCTACCAATCCGTAGCACCTGTTGTAACGTGCCAGAGTGGCAGGATGCAAATCCCCGGGAGAAGCCGCCCATCCGTCTATACATTCCTTCATGGCCTTCAGAACCAGATGCCGTCCTTCCCTGGCATACAGAATATCCAGGATTTTCTTCGGAGTCAGTCTTTCCCCATCATACACGGAATTCCTGTGAATGACATATATTCTGTCCCTCAGTGTCTCAAGGTACATGTTCAGCTCTGCCGAACTCCGTCCCCTTCCCTTGCTACGCATCTTCGCATTGTCCCATAACTCCACCGGTATAGAGCGCTGGATACGGATTTCATCCCGCTGTCCGTTAATTGTCACCCGAAGAACGACCGGTGCTTCACCGTTCTTCAACAACTTGTTCTTCAAGATGAAGAACATTACATTCAGTGTGTTTCCTTTCATACGTTCTGTTTTGGTGCAAACTTAGTAAACACGCTGAAATACAACACTATGCAAAATTGCGCAATATAGCGAAGTATAATACATGCCTTTCCTGAACACGGCTGTTCTTTCCGGATTTAATGACCGGATATTTCTGAAAGACCGGTTCCTGCAACAGACAACATAAGACATCTGATGACTTGTGATGCCATCTGATGACATGATATTGGCCGGTCGGCCCATACCGTCTATCTTTGCCTCAAACCAAACAACTACACTTTATGGAAATCGTAAACATTGAAGCCGGTGCTTTCAGAGAAATGGTAATATCTATCCAACTGCTGAAAGAAAAACTGGAAAACTTCAAAGGCAGGCAAACCTCAAAAAGTCTGGATGACTGGATGGACAATCAGGAAGTATGCATGGCACTGAACATATCGCAGAGAACACTGCAGGCCATGAGGAGCAACGGTACCTTGCCCTTTTCCCAGATTGACCGGAAAACCTATTATCGAAGACAGGATGTTATCAGACTGATTGAAAAAGGAAAGAAAAGATAATCCCAGTAAAAGCGAGGCCAATCCATACAAGCAAACAACTCTTCATTATGTAAAAGGCTATACCTCACTGTGCGTTGTGAAGTATAGCCTTTTCTGATTATCCGAAGACCCGGGCGACATCCTGCATGTCCTTCATAATACTGTTATCCAGTACACGGGCATAATGCTGTGTCATGCGGGTTGAAGAATGGCCGAGCATTTTTGACACATTCTGTAGGGCAACATCGTTGGCAAGGGTAACAGTCGTCGCGAACGTGTGTCGGACTGTATGAACGGTCAGCCGCTTGTTTACCCCGCATAGGGTGGCTATCTCTTTCAGGAACTCGTTCATCTTCTGATTCGACGGAATCGGGAAACAGGGACCTTCAGGATTTTCCGGATTCCAGTCCTTGTATTTCTCCAGAATGACAAGTGCGGGTTCCAGAAGCGGGACATTGCAGGTACAGCTTTCCTTATGAGTAGTAATCTTTACGCGGGCCTTGTGTATCCACAATTTCCCCTCATTGTCCTTGTAAAGATGTGCCGGACACAAGGTCTTTACATCAATGTACGACAGGCCGGTCAGACAACAGAACAGGAAAAAATCCTTCACAGTGTTCAGACGTGTCGTGGAAAAGTCCTTCTCCATAATCCGTTTCAGTTCCTCCAGGGTCAGGAACGTAGGACACGTTTCTTCCTTCCGAAACAGACGCTTGCGTTTTCCGGCCAACGGGTCCAGTTCCAGCCATCCGTTTTCCCGGGCCAGTCCGAGAAATTTGCGGAAACAGCTCATATACTTGGTCAGGGTATTCTGGGAAAGCTTGCGTACCGTCCTCAGATGCATCTCAAACCGGTCGATAAACTCCCCACTCAGTTCATGAAATGTAATATCCTCTTTCCTGTAGAAATCCTTTATGACTGTCTGTAACGATTCATAACAGTTGTTATAACGTGAAATGGTGGAGGGCTGATACTCCGTACCGATCAGGGAAGTCCAGTCATCGATACATTTCCGCATAGTCTGCAAAACCAGATGTCGTTCCTCTTTAGAGAATAACTTTATCAGAAGATTCTTTGGGGTAATCAGGGCTTCCCGACAGAGAAGTTCCTTGTGAATCTGATACAGCCTTACTTTTAATGCCTCGATATAGCTGTTCAGTTCTATTGAACTCCGGTCTTTTCCTTTGCTACGTTCCTTCACATTGTCCCATAACTTCAACGGAACAGAACGTTGAATCCGGACTTCATCCTGCTGGCCATCTATAGTTACTCGAAGAATAATCGGCGCCTCACCATTCTTTAACAACCTGCTCTTCAAAACGAAGAACAGCACTCTTAGTGTGTTCTGTTTCATACTCCTTTGTTTTTAGTGTTACAAACTTAGTTTTTATGGAACAAAACAAACCTACGTAAAAATATGAAAATCAGCGAAATGTAATACATTTTAGTTGCATTTTTTTGAGGTCTGAAAAAAGCAACCATTTTTGCACCTGACTTACTTCGCAAAACCACCATATTCTGCTTCCGCCCAGAAACGAAAAAAGCCCTGATTCTGTTGTGAATCAGAGCTTTTCCTAATTTTGCTTTGTAAGCTGGCGGTGCGTACGGGACTCGAACCCGTGACCCCATGCGTGACAGGCATGTATTCTAACCAACTGAACTAACGCACCATCATTTCATTTTATCGTTGCTATCTCTCTCGATTGCGGTTGCAAAGGTAGGTGTTTTTTTTGAATCTGCAATAGCTGTGATAAACTTTTTTTCAAGTCTTCTTGTCTGTGTTTACTTTTTGTTCTCATATTTAGGAAGTTGTAAAAAATAAGAGATGTAACGTTTAATAAATATTTAGAATTACTCTTTGCAGCTTGTTTATGTTCTGTTTATATGTTATTTAGTATGCGATTAGACGTCAATATATAGAGAAAACGAAACAATTTTCGCTAACTTTTAAACTTCTTGTTTGAAAAGTTCGTTATTTTGCAATAAATCGTTATTTTTGCGAACTCAAGACAAGAATATTGCAATTAGAGAACAATAAAAATAGAGTTTAGGATGATGAAAACTGCGAAGCTGTTACTTCACTGTCCCGATCAGCCGGGAATTTTGGCAGAAGTAACAGATTTTATAACGGTAAACAAAGGTAATATTATCTATTTGGATCAATATGTAGACCATGTGGAGAATATTTTTTTCATGCGTATCGAGTGGGAATTGGAAAGCTTTCTGGTTCCTCAAGAGAAGATAGAGGACTATTTTGAAACATTGTATGCGCAGAAGTACGGAATGAGTTTTCGCCTTTATTTTTCGGATGTCAAACCGCGTATGGCTATTTTCGTGTCGAAGATGTCGCACTGCCTGTTCGATCTGCTGGCGCGCTATACGGCAGGTGAATGGAATGTGGAGATACCTCTTATAATAAGCAATCATCCAGATTTGCAGCATGTAGCAGAACGCTTCGGCATACCTTTTCATCTGTTTCCTATTACTAAGGAGACAAAAGAAGAGCAGGAAAAGAAAGAAATGGAACTGCTTGTCAAGCACAAGGTGAACTTCATCGTACTGGCACGTTATATGCAGGTCATTTCCGGGAAGATGATAGACGCTTATCCCAACCGCATCATCAATATTCATCACTCTTTCCTTCCGGCATTTGTAGGGGCGAAACCCTACCATGCAGCATTTGAGCGTGGTGTGAAGATTATAGGAGCTACCAGCCACTACGTTACTACGGAATTGGATGCAGGGCCTATCATCGAGCAGGATGTGGTGCGTATCACTCATAAAGATACTGTGCAGGACCTGGTGAACAAAGGCAAGGATTTGGAGAAAATCGTCCTCTCTCGTGCCGTTCAGAAGCATATCGAGCGTAAGGTGTTGGCGTATAAGAATAAGACAGTAATATTTAATTAGTAGTTGATGAAGGTTGCAGTTGTCAAATATAATGCAGGTAACATCCGTTCGGTTGATTATGCCTTGAGGCGTTTGGGCGTTGAGGCGGAGATTACGGCAGATGAAAAGGTTCTACGTGCTGCGGATAAAGTCATTTTCCCCGGAGTGGGTGAAGCGGAAACAACCATGAATTTCCTGAATGCCGGCGGAATGGGCAGACTGATAAAAGAACTGCGTCAGCCGGTGTTGGGTATCTGTTTGGGAATGCAGTTGATGTGTCGCCATTCGGAGGAAGGAGATGTGGATTGCCTTGGTATTTTTGATGTTGGCGTGAAACGTTTTGTTTCGCTAAAGCATGAGGATAAAGTTCCCCATATGGGATGGAATACGATTTCACAGACTGACAGCAAGCTCTTCAGGGGTTTCACGAAAGAGGAATTTGTCTATTTCGTACACAGTTTTTATGTGCCGGTCAACGATTGTACGGCTGCCGTAACGGATTATATACTTCCGTTCAGTGCTGCTTTGCATAAGGATAATTACTATGCCACCCAGTTTCATCCCGAAAAAAGTGGAAGTGTGGGCGAACGTATCTTGCAGAACTTTTTGGACTTATAGTGAAAGAATCCGATATTTGATAATTCGTAATAAATTGAAA
>OGGC01001107.1_pt1 | contig 19333 bp, 14 predicted proteins | sample 1571181 | NCBI WGS metagenome assembly OGGC01 (sample SAMEA2581930, study PRJEB24529) | metagenome | biome: Human gut stool | place: China | collected 2011 | reverse complement strand
TAATTCAATGTATTCTCATCCATACCACATATCGGAGGGTACTGCGTGGAAACAGCCTCCTTGAAACCTTTATAAGCATCCTCAACATATTCCAGCTGGGATTTTAAATGTTGTTTTGTTACACTGTTATCTGCTTTCTGCCTTATAAGCTCTGTAACACGGCCTTCATAAAGCCACGCCAGCCTAAGACACAGATATGCACTTTCACTTATCTTAGTTCCCACTATCATCTCACTTAAAAGCGCCATCTTACATCGTCTTATAGCGACATCATATGAATAATAATCCTCATCCTTCCATGTCACCTTAAACTTACCTTCAACTGATTCTTTAAGAGCCGCCCTCTGCTTGTTTGTCAGCTTCCCATATATTCTTGGCACCGCTGCATATCCGCAATGAGGACACATGATTACATCATATTTAGTACAATCTATACCTGTGTATATGGGCTTTAGTATTTCATTCGTACCCTTAAATCTTGCCTTGCCTGTTCTTACCTGCTTTGTTAAGAATTCTTTATTACACACGGCACATGTGATCTTCTTATCATAAAGGTAAACACTTTCCTGTTTTTCTTCCATATCATTACCCGCATAAAGAGGTTGTTAACCACTTATTATTTCTGGAGCTTAAATGAACTCTTTAATGATACGATTCTGTTAAATACCAGTGCATTCTCCTTAGAGTCTTTGTTATCAACACAAAAATAGCCATTTCTTACAAACTGAAATCTGTCTTCTGGCTTAGCATTAACAAGCTCAGGCTCTAAAATACAAGTCTTAAGAACGGTAAGAGAATGAGGATTAATATTCATCGAACCATCTTCCTCATTGTATACTCCCTTTTCTTCATCCACAATGTTCTCATAAAGTCTGACTTCTGCGTTAATTCCCTTTGATGCTGATACCCAGTGTATAGTCCCCTTTACTTTACGCTCAGTAAAATTGCCACCTTTTGTTGCAGGATCATAGGTACAATGTATACATGTTACATTGCCATCCTCATCCTTTTCAAACCCTGTACAAGTAACAAAATATGCATTCATAAGACGTACCTCGTTACCTGGGAATAATCTGAAATACTTTTTAGGTGGTTCCTCCATGAAGTCTTCTCTTTCAATATACAATTCCTTTGTAAATGGAACTTTTCTTGTTCCCATATCAGGATTTTCCTGATTATTAGAAACTTCCATATACTCTACCTGATCTTCTGGATAGTTGTCGATTACAAGCTTAACCGGATCAAGTATTGCCATCATACGTTTAACCTTAAGCTTAAGGTCTTCTCTTATACAATACTCAAGCATAGGATATTCTACAGATCCCTGTGCCTTAGTTACACCTACAAGTTCAACAAACATCTTAATAGCCTCAGGTGTAAATCCTCTTCTTCTAAGAGCTGCTATAGATACCAGTCGTGGATCATCCCATCCGTCAACCACACCATCCTCTACAAGCTTCTTAATATATCTCTTTCCAGTTACTACATTAGTAAGATACAACTTGGCAAACTCTATCTGCTTAGGATTCTCTTCTGGCGATGTTTTATAGCCTGTTTCAATAACTACCCAGTCATAAAGAGGTCTGTGATCCTCAAACTCAAGCGTACATATAGAATGTGTGATTCCTTCTACGGCATCTTCTATAGGATGTGCAAAATCATACATAGGATATATGCACCACTTATCACCTGTTCTATGGTGAGTCATATGTGCTACTCTGTATATAACAGGATCTCTCATGTTGATGTTAGGTGATGCCATGTCTATCTTGGCTCTTAATACCTTCTCGCCATCACCATATCTGCCTTCCTTCATTTCCTCAAAAAGCTTAAGGTTTTCTTCAACTGAACGGTCTCTGTATGGGCTCTCCTTACCTGGTTCTGTAAGAGTTCCTCTGTATTTTCTTATTTCTTCTGCTGATAAATCATCAACATAAGCCTTTCCCTTCTTTATAAGGCGCACTGCTGCCTCATACATCTGTGGAAAATAATCTGATGCAAAAAGAACATCTCCATTCCATTTTGCTCCAAGCCATTCAACATCCTTTTTTATAGAATCAACGAATTCAACCTTTTCTTTTGTTGGATTCGTATCATCAAATCTCATATTAAACTGACCATTGTATTCCTTTGCAAGCCCATAGTTAAGTAATATGGACTTTGCATGTCCAATATGAAGATATCCGTTAGGTTCTGGTGGAAATCGCGTAACTACCTTTTCGCAGTGACCTTCCTTTATATCTTTATCAATAATCTGTTCAATAAAATTTTTCCCGATTGATTCTTCTGCCATCATTAATGCCTCCTTCATATAATTAGCATGACTTTTTTTAGTCTATCACATTTTACATAAAGCCTCAACTGCAAATTCTAAAACTCAGCAAAACTCAGTAATTTTCAATAACTTTCAGCAAATCTCTTATTGACAAATACGTCATTTTACTATATATTAACTAATGTTGTTGCTACTATAGCTCAGGTGGTAGAGCGCCACATTGGTAATGTGGAGGTCACGGGTCCGACTCCCGTTAGTAGCTCTTTTTTAATGTCCGGATTTATTTATACAGTATTCACATCCAACGGACTGTCCGATACAGTTTTCACAATCGTTCCAGTTCTGTATCAGTGGTTCTTCACTGATCAGATAAATTCCTGCCAGACTCATCATCGGCTCCATTCGTTCTTTATGCCAACTGATTCCAACCTGTTCCGTATCCATCAGGCTGCAAAGAATTCCGGCAGCTTCCAATGGCATTCCATAATAACCGGGTCCAAAAGAAGGACTACAGTAATGCACCGACTCTACACTGTGCTTTCGTTCCAGGTATTTTCTTATCCATTTTCTTACAATATCCATACATGCAATCTGAAAGGTTTCCAGATAATAAGTTCCAAGTAATGAATCCATCTCCTCGATCTGGATCTCTGGGGCATGAAATGCATACAGATATCCTTGTGTAATCTTTGACGGATCTATTCGTTCCAGTATCTGGCATGAAATATTCTTTTTGCCGAGCATAAATCCATCAGACTTAATACAGTCTCTGGAAAATGGCTGCAAAAGTACAGGTACCAGATACCGGTTTCGATTATTGTATCTGGATAAAAAACGCATAACCGTTTTCTCGGCTTCATCCTTATGCTCTTTTCTGCTCTCCGGCTCCATCTGTTCCCATGAAGCAATCTCTGCGATCCGCGCCATGATTTCATCCTTCAGATCCCAAATACTGACGAATACCACACAGTCCTGCTTTTGAAACTGTGCAATCACTGCTTCATACATCTCCGGGCGATGTACGATCGTACAGTTACTGCAATCCCGGATTTTCTGTCCTTTCCCATTTAAGATATAATCAGGACTTCCAAGGCAGTTTTCCTTCAGATACAAGGGGCAATAACAAAACAGACAATTAAAGGAATCTTCATTTTCTATTTTATGGCATGGGAAAAATTCACAATCCCGATTCTGAAAAAATTTGTAATTGTTTTTCATATCCGTTTATCCTCCCATTCTTAACATACCCTATGGATTACATATCTTACATGGCTCATACCCCTGCGTGATCAGATCATCCCGGCTTCCGATATATTCTTTCTTATTGCTGTCATTCATGCGCTTTACTGAACGGCAGGACGGCTCATGGAACTTTCCTGTATTTGTATTAATAATATAAGTATGCTCTGCTGCCTTTTCTGATCCTGCTTCTATTTCCGTCTGAACTTTCTCTGTCGTACTCTCTCTTGTTACATTATCTGTTTTCGTTGTATCATCCGACAGATTCTGATTTTCTCCCACCCCTGACATATCTGATTGCCGTTCCGGTATAAAAGTAATTGTTTTTCCATCACTGTACGCCTGAATCGTACCATTCAGATCCGTACGATACACCGTGCATCCTGCATTTGCCAAACGATCAAGCACTTCTTCGGTCGGATGTCCATATGAATTATCTGCCCCAACGCTGATTACCGCATAACCGGGCTTAACAGCCTCTAACATCTCTTTTGTTGTGGCATTTCTGCTGCCGTGATGACTGACCATCAGAACGTCACTGGAAAGCTCCTCTCCGGATGCGATCATTGCCTGCTCACCAGCTTCTTCTCCATCCCCATAGATCAGGAATGAAGTATCCCCATATGTCATACGAATTCCGACAGAATTATCATTTTCATTATCATCACTATAAGTGATTGGTGCTACTATTGTAAATACCGCATCACCTAAGGTATAAGAATCCCCTGCCTTTGGGAATGTAACAGTCAGGTTCTGCGCCGCAAGCTTATCCATCAACGAATCATAGATCTTTGTATCTGCAACATAATCCGGGCCGATAAAAGTCTCTGTGTCAAATACATTCAACACACCCACCAGACCATTTATATGATCAGAATCATAATGGCTCGCGATCACATAATCAAGTGACTCTATATTCTGTTTTTTCAGGTATGCCACGACAAATGAAGACGCTGACGACGGACCTCCATCCATCATCATGTAATGGTCATCACAGGAAAATAACACCGCATTCCCCTGACCGACATCTAAGAAAGTAACTGTAAGTCCGGCAAGATCGTCTGTTGTGCCCCCGGTATTCGCTTCCGAGGTTATCTGCTCAGTTGACGTAGCTTCCGTACTGTCAATCGATTCTGTTATATTCTCTGTTGTATTTCCTGTCTGATTTTCGTTCGTTTCATCCGATAAATCCAGACATCCTGAAAAAAGCCCAAGGACAAAGCACATGCCGACAATGATCATCACTTTCCTCAGGCCATTCTTTTTATTTATAAAATTTATCATAAGCTGCTCCCCCAGAATTATATCTTTTGCTCAGTTTTTTCATAGGTCATTTGTCACTATCGAATTATTCTTTGCAATTTCCAGACCTGACCCTGTTTATTAAATATATATTTAATCCTGTTCTATATCCCGTAATTTCTTTCGTATTCGCTGGATCGCATTATCGATAGATTTATACGGCTTGCCAAATGCTTCCGCTAGCTCATCATGGCTTTTTCCGGCAAGATATCCTTCTAACACCTGTCTTTCAAATTTGCTGAGTTTTTTATCAATCGCTTCCGCAAGCTTCTGGGATTTCAACTGCCCAAGCATCTGATTCTCCGGTTCAAATGCTTGGTCTGCCTGCAGCTCATCCACAAGCGCAACATCATCGTCATTTTCCGTATAAAATGATACATAATAATTAAGCGGAGAATGCTTCTTCCTATTCGACAGCTTCACCGCAGTGATCAACTGTCGCTTAATACACAGATTTGCAAATGTAGAAAAAGATGCCCCTTTGCTTCCGTCAAAGCTTCGGATAGCTTTAATGAGCCCTATCATTCCTTCCTGAATGATGTCCTCATTTTCAGCACCGATAATATACAGGGCACGGCTCTCTTTCTTTACGATTCCCATATACTTTTTGATCAGATATTCAAAAGCGGCATTATCATTTTCTTCCCGGATCAACCGGATATTTTCTTCATCGGTATTTGTTTCATACACACCCACAACGCTGGTACTCCCCTATTTCACACCCATCCTCTGACGGACAACCTCATATCCCAATACTCCGGCCGCAACCGAAGCATTTAATGAATCGATATCTCCACTCATTGGTATGGATACAACATAATCACATTTTTCTTTTACCAGACGACTGACACCTGTACCCTCATTTCCGATCACAAGTCCCATCGGTCCGGTCAGATTGCAGCGGTACATCAGTTCTCCATCCATATCGGCACAGGCAAACCACATACCACGTTTTTTCAATTCATCAATCGTCTTCGCCAGATTTGTTACCTTAACCACCGGAGTATATGCGATTGCACCGGCAGAAGCCTTAACAACTGTTGCTGTGATTCCGACCGCTCTTCGTTTCGGAATAATAACGCCATGTGCACCGCACAGATTCGCTGTACGAACGATCGCGCCAAGATTATGAGGATCTTCAATCTCATCCAAAATAAAGATAAATGGCGGCTGTCCTTTTTCCTCAGCCTTTGCAAAGATCTCATCGATCGCTGAATATTCATAGGCTGCCACATGAGCGATCACACCCTGATGTTTCCCGGTCGAAGACATCTGGTTCAGCTTCTCTTTCGAAACATAATTAATAATCGTCTCCTGCTTCTTTGCTTCACGCACGATTGAATTGATACTGCCATCATGACAGCCATCCTGCAGATATAACTTGTCAACTGTTTTACCGGAACGAAATGCTTCCATAACTGCATTTCTACCCTCTATCTCAAACTTTTCATTTCTATTTTCTTCCATGCTTATGCTCCATTTCTAATCCACATCATCAGATTGTAAATGCTCAATCAGTTGTTTTGATTCCAGGCAGTCTCTTGTCAACTCAAATAAACGGTCATATTCTTTATTCAGATAAAGATAGCCGATCAGTGCTTCAAAACCGGTAGCTTTCCTGTACTGTCCTACCGATGCATTCTTTGCCTTGGAATGTGTCTTTGTATTCCTTCCACGCTTATATATCGCCATTTCCTGCTCGGTCAGTTTCTCTTCCAACAGATCGATATAACCTGCCTGTGACTCTGCATTTACGATATGAATAGCTTCTTTATGATATTTGAATGCCTGCTTGTTATCCTTTGATACCAGAACGGTCTTTACTAAAAGGTCAAATACACTGTCCCCTATATAAGCAAGCGCCAGCCCGGAATATTCTGCCGGATTGGAATCTTCTACACCTAATATCGCAGTAAAATACTGATCTAAGCTCTTTTCCATTTTACTCCTTCTCTTGTATCCTCAAGAATAATGCCCTTATCACTGAGCATGTTACGGATCTCATCTGCTCTTGCAAAATTCTTTGCTTTTCTTGCTTCCTGACGTTCATTGATCAAAGCCTCGATATCAGAATCTAACAGTTCTTCTTCCCGCTCTGTAATGATACCGAGAATATCACACAGCTTCTCAATCGTCCGGATTGCCAGATCTACTGTTTTCTTTGGTGTATCATTTGAAATATTGATATTTGTATATTTTACTAATTCAAAGATAACTGAGATCGCATCTGCTGTATTCAGATCATCGTCCATAGCTGTTTCAAATCGTTTTGTATATCCATCTAATTCTGCCTCGACAGAAACATCGGAACCCTCCACATCTGCCGGCGCAAGTGACTTTAACTTGTCAACAGCAGTCAAGATACGTTCCAGACCATTCTTGGATGCCTCTACCAGATCAGCCGAGAAGTTCAATGGACTTCTGTAGTGAGCAGACAGCATAAAGAAACGAATAACCTGAAGTGGATATTTGTCTGCGATCTCTCTAACTGTAAAGAAGTTGCCAAGTGACTTGGACATCTTCTCGTTGTTGATCTTTAAGAAACCGTTATGCATCCAATATCTTGCAAATTCCTTATCATTTGCTGCTTCACTCTGTGCGATCTCATTTTCGTGGTGTGGGAAGATCAGATCCTCACCACCTGCATGGATATCAATGATATCACCGATATATTTCTTAGACATAACAGAACATTCCAGATGCCAGCCTGGTCTTCCTTCACCCCATGGTGACTCCCAGAACGGTTCCCCCTCTTTCTTTGGCTTCCAGAGAACGAAATCCAGTGGATCTTCCTTCTCATCCTGACCGGAAACCTTAAGCTGATGGTTCTCTGCTCTGTGTCCGGATTCCAGATCATCAATATTCTTATGGGATAATTTACCATAGTCTGCAAAGCTTCTGGTACGGAAATATACAGTGCCATTTACTTCATATGCATGTCCTTTTTCAATCAGTGTCTTGATCATCTCGATCATATCCGGTATCTCTTCGGTAGCCTTTGGATGTGTCGTAGCTTCCTGTACATTCATCGCTGCCATATCCTTCTTTGTCTCTGCAATGAAACGCTCAGAGATCACCTTAGAATCAACACCTTCTTCATTTGCACGTTTGATGATCTTATCATCAACATCTGTAAAATTGGATACATAATTTACATCGTATCCCTTATATGTGAGATACCGTCTCAATGTGTCAAATACGATCATTGGTCTTGCGTTTCCGATGTGGATATAATCATATACGGTAGGTCCGCAGACATAGATTCCTACTTTACCTTCATTGATCGGTACAAATTCTTCTTTTGTTCTTGTAAGAGTATTAAAAATCTTCATGGGAATCCTCCAATAAATATAGTTTTTATTTTCGCCTGTCTTTCATTCGAAGCAGTTTTATCATGCACTATAGATTACGCATAAAAAAGAAAAAACCTGGAAAAAACTTCCAGGTTATCAAATAGCAGTTCATAGGGGAATCGAACCCCTGTTTTCGCCGTGAGAGGGCGACGTCTTAACCGCTTGACCAATGAACCATATATCTTAGCGACTTGTTTAATATACCAGAAGCTACGATAAAATGCAAGCTTTTTTTTCAGTAAATTTACATTTTTTTATACTGACCATATTTTAGCTTGTAATAAGGGCATTGTCAATCAAATACGCAAGTGTTTTGCGTAATGAAAAGGATACAGGGCTGCTGCATAGATCTTCCTTATATCTTTGTGAAGCAGACCTTTTCTTACGTTGGTCCTTAACGAGCTCCTTTATACGGAGCGAGTTTAGTACCACTACGTAAGAAACAGAGTGCAAACGTTCTGCGTAACAAATGATATAAGGAAAATCTATGCAGCGGGTCTGCCCGTCTATACAAAATCAAAGGTAAGCTGGTTGGTATCCGGCATACCATCTAAGATGCCAAGCTCTGACAGCTTGTCAATCGCACTCTTTCCAATCTTAGAATGAGCCTGCAGATCTTCCTTTGAGATAAACCTGCCTTTGCAGGCTGCATCCTTCAACTGCTTTGCAGCCTTCTCTCCCATTCCTTCAATGGAAGCCAGTGACGGCATGATCTTACCATCTATCACCTGAAAACGGATATCATCCGCCACATAGATATCGATCGGCATGAACTCAAAACCTCTCGCATACATCTCAAGAACCAGCTTCAGATCCTTTAACTTATCTTCATCCTTTGCGGTTCGTTTATTCTTATCAATGCTCTGTATCATATTGATATGATACAGTACCTTTTCTTTTCCAAAGCACATCATCTCGTAGCTGAAGGCTGATGCACGGATACTGAAAAACGCTGCATAATACTGAAGCGGATAATTCACCTTAAAATATGCAATTCTCCACGCCATCATAACGTAAGCCGCCGCATGGGCTTTCGGGAACATGTATTTGATCTTCTGGCACGACCAGATATACCAGTCCGGTACACCATGTGCCTTCATATCCTCTTTCCATTCTTCCCATTTTGCACATTTGCCTTTTGCTACGTTACCTTTTCGAACATTCTCCATGATCTGGAATGCTGTACCGGATTCCAGGCCCATATGGATCAGATATACCATGATATCATCTCGACAACAGATTGCGGTCGAGATCGTACACTGACCGGATTTGATCAGCTCCTGTGCATTTCCAAGCCATACATCCGTACCATGCGCCAGACCTGCGATTCGCACCAGATCCGAGAAGTTCTGTGGATTTGCATCAATTAACATCTGCATGGCGAAATCCGTACCGAACTCCGGCACACCCAGACTGCCAAGCGGAATGCCATTGATATCCTCCGGTGTAATATGAAGACTTTCTGTTCCATGGAACAACGCCATAACATCAGGATCATCTAACCGGATCGTGGTTGCATCAAGACCGGTCAGATCCTCCAGTCTTCGGATCATCGTAGGATCATCATGACCGAGAATATCAAGCTTCAACAGGTTATGATCGATCGAATGGTACTCGAAATGAGATGTTACGACATCCGTCGTCATATCATTTGCCGGCTTCTGGATTGGTGTGAAGGAATAGATCTCCTCATGCCTTGGAAGAACGATCATACCACCCGGATGCTGTCCGGTCGAACGCTTAACGCCGGTACAGCCGATTGCCAGACGTTCCATCTCACAGCTTCGTTTCGTGACGATAGCCTTTTCATCGACATATTTCTCGATCTCCTTCTGGGTCAGATCTCCCATTGCCGTAGCTTCTGCTCTCGCTTCATCCTTTGCAAGATCTTTGAAGTAATTATATACATAACCATACGCTGTCTTATCTGCTACCGTTGTTACAGTTCCTGCACGGAATGCCTTACCCTTACCGAATAATACTTCTGTGTAAGCATGTGCACATGACTGATATTCACCGGAGAAGTTCAGATCGATATCCGGCTCCTTATCTCCTTTGAATCCAAGGAAGGTTTCAAACGGGATATCGTGTCCCTCTTTGATCAGTGGATGACCGCATCGAGGGCAGTCACGATCCGGCATATCACATCCCGACATACCGGAATATGATTTTACAAGCTCGGAATCAAAATCAACAAAATGACACTCCGGACAAATATAATGTGCCGACAACGGATTTACCTCTGTGATACCTGCCATCGTTGCTACGAAGGAAGAACCTACAGATCCTCTGGAACCAACCAGATAGCCATGATCGTTGGAATCCCACACAAGCTTCTGTGCAATGATATACATAACGGCAAATCCATTTGATATAATGGAATGTAACTCACGTTCCAGTCGTTCTACAACGACCTCCGGCAGATCAGGTCCATAGATCTTATGAGCCTTTTCATAACAGATATTCGTAAGTGTCTCATCCGAATTTTCGATGATAGGCGGAGCTTTATCCGGTCGAACCGGATCCATATATTCCACCATATCCGCGATCAGATTCGTATTCGTGATAACGACCTCTCTGGCTTTCTCACTTCCCAAATATTCGAATTCCGCCAACATTTCTTCCGTCGTTCTGAAATAAAGCGGAGGCTGATTAACTGCATCCTCAAAACCTTTACTTTTCATGATGATCGCACGATAGATACTGTCTTCCGGATCAAGGAAATGGACATCACAGGTTGCAACGACCGGCTTATTAAATAATCGTCCAAGCTCCACGATACGCTTATTATAATTCTGAAGATCCTCGATCGTACAAGGATTCTCCTTCTTTCTGGTCATAAACTCGTTATTTCCGATCGGCTGTATCTCCAGATAATCAAAGAAATTAACAAGTCTTGCAATTTCTTCATCCGGTGCATCATCTACAACCGCACGGAACAGCTCACCTGCTTCACAGGCAGAACCTAAGATCAGGCCTTCTCTGTATTTATTGATCATGCTCATAGGCATACGCGGTCTGCGGTTGAAATATCTGACATGCGCTTCAGAAATCAGACGATACAGATTCACACGGCCGATCTCATTTTTTGCCAGAATGATGCCATGATATGTTCTGCCTTTTTTGATCGTATCATCCGATGCAGAACCTAATTCATTTACATCCTCCACCGTCTTTACGCCACGTTCCACTAACATCTCATATAATTTTACGAAAATTTTTGCGGTTGCATTTGCATCATCAACAGCACGGTGATGATGTTCATTTTTTACATTTAACGCCTTACAGACACGATCCAGTGTAAACTTACCAAGCTCCGGCAATAACACATGGCTGAGTGTCATGGTATCCATGATCGTATTATCGAATTTCATTCCAAGATCTTTGGCATTTTTCTTGATGAATCCGGTATCAAATGCTGCATTATGTGCAACAACGATATCATCACCACAGAATTCCAAAAACTTCGGCAGGATCACGTCGACGGTCGGTGCATGCATAACCATCTCATCTGTAATGGAAGTCAACTGCTCTATACTATAAGGGATCGGTTCTTCCGGATTGATAAATTCCGAGAAACGATCGATCTCCTCTCCATCTTTTACCTTTACAGCTCCGATCTCTATGATCTTATTCTTCTTCTGACTAAGACCGGTCGTCTCGATATCGAATACGATATATTCTGTATTCAAATCCTGTCCTTTGGGATTGATAACCAGATTCTTCAGGTCATCGACAAAATATCCCTCACAGCCAAAGATCAGTTTAAAGCCATCCTTCATACCCTTTGCATGTGCTGCAATCGGGAACGCCTGTGCAACGCCGTGATCCGTGATTGCAATCGCCGGGTGTCCCCAGTCATTTGCACGTTTCACGATCTTCTCGATATCAACAACACTGTCCATCTCGCTCATAACCGTATGCATATGTAATTCCACACGTTTTTCAAGTGATGTGTCAACTCTTGGCACACGGAAATCCGGTATATGCTTGATACCACGCACAGATGCAATATTTAACTCCTTGGAAAAAGTATCGTATAACGGCACACCCTTTAACCGATAGAAGCTTCCTTCTTTTAACTCATCCTTATAAACCGGCACATCATCCTCTGATGCAAATATCTTAAATGCGATCGTATCTTCAAAATCCGTAATATTGCAGATGAATAAAGTCTTACCATTTCGGAGAACCTTTTCTTCCATCTTGATCAACTGGCCATGAATACAGACTTCACCGATACCATCTACTAATGTAGAAATCTTTACCAGTTCCCCTTCGCAGTCTCTGCCATAGAATACATCCGGATCATTCGAGGTATATTTCTTTCTTCTGGCGGCAAATGTCTCCTTCGGCTTTTCGTCCTGTGCAGGTGCTTTCTTTTCAGCCGGAGCATCCTTCTTGCCTTCTCCGACCAGCTTCTTTTTATCTACTGATTTACCATCCAAGGTCAAATCCGCATCCTCATGTACATTACTTAAGATTGCCTCAATCTCAAGCTTCATCTTCTGTTCATTTGCACGGCGGAGCATCTCTTTATCAGATTCCGTATAATCAAAACCGACCTTGATATCCATACCGAACCGTTTCTTATAGGTCTCCTCCAGATATTTTTTGATCCCGATCGAATGGCTCTTTGACAGCTTACTGTCCTCCATCGCAAGCGTGATAATATCATCTGCATAATACCATTCTGCCCGCTTTAATAAACGATATCCAACATGACTGATCTTCTCGACATCATACAAGATACTGTCCTTATATACCTCTGTTAAGGTTCTGGTATTGTACTGGGAAGACAGCTCATAATGGTCATCAATGATGACCTTATAACCACGTCCACGAAATAAATGTCCGCAAATGATATCTTCCACCTGTACAATCTTCGGACGGCTGATCAGATGCTTCGACAGAAGGCTGATAATAAGCCGTCGTTCTGCCTGCTTCATTACTACCTTTTCGATCATCGTATCCTCAAACAGGGAAGACATCTCTTTATCCATATTCAGTTCAGGAAATACTTCAAAAAATAATTTTGCTTCTACCGGCACGTTCTATTCACTCCAGTTATCTAACTCGTACTTTAATGTTGATAATATATCTTTCTCGTCGATCTTCTTTATGATCTGTCCTTTTTTGATCAGGATACCACAGCCTTTTCCGCCCGCAATTCCAAGATCTGCTTCCTTTGCTTCGCCCGGTCCGTTTACAACACAGCCCATAACAGCAACCTTGATATTCAGATGATCATAATCGGCAACCAGCTTTTCTACCTGTTCTGCCAGTCCGATCAGATCAATCTCCGTTCTTCCACAGGTCGGGCAGGACACAAGTTCGATTCCTCCTGTACGGAGTCCAAGCGTCTTTAAGATCATCTTTGCTGTCATGATCTCATTGACCGGATCCCCTGTTAAGGATACACGGATCGTATCTCCGATTCCCTCATGCAGGATAATACCAAGTCCTACGGAGGATTTGATATTACCGCTCATAACCGTACCGGATTCCGTGATACCCACATGCAGCGGATAATTCGTCTGATCTGCGATCAGCTCATGTGCTTTTACACACATCATAACATCGGAAGATTTAATACTGATGACCATATTGTCATATCCGCAGTCTTCGATCATATGAACCTTATCCAACGCACTCTCAACGATTCCTTCCGCTGTCACGCCATGGTATTTTTCAACTAATTCTTTTTCAAGGGAACCGCTGTTTACACCGACACGGATCGGTATATTCCGTTCCTTACATACCGCTACTACCTGTGCCAGCTTATCCTTACCACCGATATTACCCGGATTGATACGGATCTTATCTGCTCCCGCCTCAGCCGCTGCGATCGCCAGACGGTAATCAAAATGAATGTCTGCAACCAGCGGAATATGGATCTGTTTCTTGATCGCAGGGATCGCTGCCGCTGCCGCATCATCATTTACGGTGCTTCTGATGATGTCACAGCCTGCCTTTTCAAGTTTTAAGATTTGTGCAACTGTAGCATCTATATCACTGGTTTTTGTATTTGTCATCGACTGGATCAGGATCGGATTCCCACCACCGATCACCCGGTCTCCTATCTTTATAACTTTTGTATGATCTCTGTACATATTAACTCCTGTTTAACTCCTATTCATCTAATGAAAGAATACATTCTTGATATCGTTAAATAATATCACAACCATCAACAGCATAACCAGAACAAATCCGATCAGCGTCACGATATTCTCCTTATCCTTCGGAACCTTCTTTCTCGTTACTGCTTCAATTAACAGGAAGATAAATCGTCCTCCATCCAAGCCCGGTATCGGCAACAGGTTCATAACGCCAAGGTTTGCCGACAGCAGTACGATATAATTCATCCAGTTTAAGAACAGATCGAGCACACTGCTCTTTGCTGCCTCATTGAAGGTATCGTTCATGTTCTTCGCTACTCCGACCGGGCCGGATACTTCATCCGAACTTACCTGACGGGTAACGATCAGCTTCAGACTTAAGAAGGTTGCTTTTACCCAGTATCTGGTCTCATAAGCAGAATATTTACAAAGCTCTCCAAAGTTCTTCGGGAGCTGATAACCGACACTCATTATTCCGATCTTATAGCCATCCGGTGTCTTTGCCGGATGTACCGTCGTATCATAGACCGTTCCGTCTTCTTTCTCAAGTGTCAGATCGATCGGTGAACCATCTCCATAAATCTGAAGGTAGATCTGTAACTCACGGAAATTCTTAACCGTGCTTCCCTCGATTTTCAATACCCGGTCGCCATCTGATATCCCGGCTTCTTCCGCCGGATATACACCATTAAAATATTCCTCGGCATTTTTGATCTGGTATTTTTCAATATTATCTTTATTGTATACTGCTCCTATGATCGCAGGATCACTTCCACAGAAATGAATGATCACCATGGAAAATAAAAATGCGATGACGAAGTTCATGGCAGGTCCTGCAAGTACAACCGCCATTCTTGCCCAGATGGATTTCTTCTCAAAGGAATTCTCATCATTTTCGTTTTCTTCATCATCTTCGCTGAGCATCATACAATAGCCGCCAAGCGGAATCAGCCGCAGCGTATACTGTGTTTCTTTCTTATGAAACTGAAACAGCTTCGGTCCGAATCCCATCGAAAACTCTTTTACTGTGATATGATTGATCTTTGCTACGATAAAATGTCCCAGCTCATGAAAGAAAATGATGACACCAAAGACTAGTATGATTAATATGATATTCAAAAACTAACACCCACTTTCAATAAATTCATATACTTCCTGCTCGGTTGCAAGAATCTCATCTATATCAGGATTTTCAATCAAATTATGATGATCCATGGATGCACGGATGATATCATAGATATCAAGAAAATCGATTTTTCTGTCTAAGAACTGCTTTACTGCATATTCATTTGCCGCATTGAATACTGTAGGCATCGAACCACCGATCCCGATTGCCTCATATGCATATCGTAACCCAAGAAAGGTATCCATATCCGGTGTCTCGATCACAATCGATGAAAGCTTCGTAAAGTCAAGACGATCTCCCGGCATGTATCTTCGTTCCGGATAGAACAGCGCATACTGGATCGGCAGCTTCATATCCGGCGTACCGAGCTGTGCGATCACTGCTCCATCTTTATATTCTACCATAGAATGAATGATACTCTGCGGCTGGATCACAACCTGAATATTTTCCGGTGCTACATCAAATAACCATTTTGCTTCAATAACTTCCAGCCCTTTATTTACCATCGTTGCTGAATCAATGGTGATTTTTCTTCCCATGCTCCAGTTTGGATGTTTTAATGCGTCCTCTAATTTCACATGCTTTAAAAACTCTCTGCTCTTGCCACGAAATGGTCCACCGGATGCTGTCAACAGAATTTTTTCAATGGAATCATGTGTATTTCCCTGCAATGACTGGAAGATTGCCGAATGTTCACTGTCAACCGGAAGGATTGATACTCCTTTTTCCTTTGCAAGCGGCATAATGATATGTCCCGCTGTAACCAGAGTTTCTTTATTTGCAAGGGCAATATCTTTTCCCGCTTTAATCGCTGCCACAGTCGGGCGGATACCGATCATTCCTACAATAGCGGTAACTAATATATCCGATGTCTTGTATCCTGCAATCTCGATCAGTCCATCCATGCCTGATACGACACGAATATCCATATCCTTCAGACGGTCTTTTAATTCTTCCGCCAGCTTCTCATCCCACAGACCAACGATCTCCGGCCGGAACTCTCTCGCCTGCTTCTCTAATAAGTCTATGTTTCTTCCTGCTGATAAAGCACAGATTTTTATATCCTGATTCCATCTTGCGATCTCAAGTGTCTGTGTTCCTATAGATCCTGTGGATCCAATGATAGCTACATGTTTCATATTTGTTCTCCTTTACCCATTTCAAACATCTGTATCTAACATTTTTATCTGTCTGCACTATTTCCAATGCGACATAAAGGAAAAGCAGCGTAATTATGAGCACAGTTCATCTGTACGCTCTCCCACACTGCTTTTTCTGATTACAACAAATATAATATAAGATAATACATAATTGGTGCTGTAAATATAATACTGTCAAACCGGTCAAGGATTCCGCCATGTCCCGGTATCAGCTTGCCATAATCTTTGATATCATTATTTCTCTTGATTGCAGAAGCCGCCAGATCCCCGATAACTGCAGGCAACGCACATACAGCTCCGATCAATGCAAATATCCATACAGAATGTGCAACCTGCATGAAATGATTATAAATCAAACCAAATACAACACCTAATATTCCTGCTCCAACGATTCCGCCGATCAGACCCTCGATACTCTTCTTCGGACTTAAGATCGGTGACATCTTGTGCTTACCGATCGCGCGTCCGACCAGATAGGCACAGGTATCATTACCCCAGGAGCTGACAAAGATCAGCAGAACAAGAATCAGTCCATGTTTCATATCTCGTATGAGATACACATACGACAACATTACACCTACATATACAAATGCAAAAAATGCCGCCATGATCTCTTTATCTTTGTAATTCGGATATGTGAGCACATAGATTGCAAGGATGACCAGCATATAGACCGCGATCAGCGGTAATATAAACTGATGCAGGTCAAAATACAACAATGCATAATAAAAAACCGTTGCACCGTAAGCTGCATATCCAAGTCCTTTCTTGTTCAGCCCATATATACGAAGTAACTCCATCACACCGATCAGCGAAACCGCACACATTACCAGACATGTAAGTGCTCCGCCAAAATAAAGTGTGATTGCTGCAATGATCACCAGGATCACTGCACTGATTGCCCGTTGTTTAAACATATTATTTCCTCTTTATTTTACCCCGCCATACCGACGGTCTCTATGACTGTAATACCGGCATGCATTGACCAGCTCGTCCATATCAAAGTCCGGCCATAACACATCCGTAAAATAAAATTCCGAATATGCGATCTGCCATGGAAGAAAATTCGATGTCCGAAGCTCTCCGCTGGTACGAATCAACAGATCCGGATCCGTCAGTTCCTTTGTATCAAGGTAGGAACTGACTGTATCCTCTGTAACCGCATCCGGTGATAACTTTCCAGCCATACAGTCGGATGCAATCTGTCTGACCGCTCTTGTGATCTCATCCCGTCCGCCATAGTTAATTGCTACAGAAAACTGAAGTCCTGTATTATTTGCTGTAGCTTTCTCCAGATTATACATCTTCTCTACGATATCCTTCGGAAGGTCCTCACGCTTACCTATGATCCTTACGCGCATGTTATTCCGGTTGGATCGCTCGATGCTGTCAACCAGATACTTACGGAAAATATTCATGATCGTAGATACTTCCTCTACTGAACGTTTCCAGTTCTCGGTAGAAAATGCGTATACAGTCAGGTATTTAATACCAAGTTCATCTGCATTCTCGCATGTTCGCTCGATTGCCTTTGCGCCCTCTGAATGTCCATAGGTTCTTGGCATCAGTCGTTTCTTCGCCCATCTTCCGTTTCCATCCATGATGATCGCAACATGCTCAGGAATATTGATCATTTCTCCATTTATTTCTTTATTCATAATTACTCCAAATTAAACAGTTAAGATCTCTGTTGATTTCTTCTCAATAGCCTTATCGATCAGACCAACATACTTGTCTGTCATCTTCTGGATCTTATCCTCGTTTGTCTTTAATTCATCCTCTGAGATATCTCCGGCTTTCTCCATCTTCTTGATCGCATCGTTTGCATCTCTTCTGACATTACGGATAGCAACTTTTGCATTCTCACCTTTTTTCTTAATATCCTTAACGATCTCTTTTCTTCTTTCCTCTGTCAGTTCAGGGAAATTCAGGATGATGTTCTTACCGTCATTGTTTGGTGTCAGCCCAAGATCTGAATTCAGGATCGCCTTCTCGATCGCCTTTACCAGTGATGGCTCCCATGGTGCGATCATCAACGTTCTTGCTTCCGGTACGGTGATATTTGCAAGCTGCTGCATCGGTGTCGGTACACCATAATATTCTACCTTGATCTTATTTAAAATGTTAGGGTTGGCACGTCCTGCACGGATCGTAGCATATTCCCCTTCCAGGTTTTCAACTGTCTTCGTCATTTTCTCTTCGTACTGTGTCAACATATCTTTGTTCCTCCTGTTTATTTATACGTTCACATATGTTCCTGTAAAGCCACCGGTAACGGCCTTTACAATACTGTCTTCACCATTTAAGCCGAATAACATCATCGGCATTTTGTTTTCCATTGCAAGAACTGCAGATGCAAGATCGATAACTCCAAGCTTATTATCAACAATGTCTTTCATCTGCATGCTGTCATATTTCTTTGCATTTGGATTTGTCTTAGGATCACTGTCATATACGCCGTCAATTGCTTTTGCAGATAAGACTACATCTGCCTTTACTTCAACCGCCATAAGAACAGTTGCCATATCTGTTGAGAAATACGGATGTCCGATTCCTCCGGCAAAGAAAACAACTTCTCCCTGCTCCATATATTTTACAGCTTTATCACGGTTGAACAGCTCTGTCATTGTTCCGCATGCAAATGGGGTCATGATATGTGATTTGATTCCGAATACACGAAAAGCATCTGCGGTATAGATACAGTTCATAACAGTTGCAAGCATTCCATAAGAAAATGAAGCATGTTAAACTCCACGAAT
>OGGC01001079.1_pt1 | contig 19751 bp, 29 predicted proteins | sample 1571181 | NCBI WGS metagenome assembly OGGC01 (sample SAMEA2581930, study PRJEB24529) | metagenome | biome: Human gut stool | place: China | collected 2011 | reverse complement strand
TTCTGTTATGAACCCTAATGACCATCCACATGGTGGTGGTGAAGGTAGAGCACCAATCGGTCGTTCAGGCCCTTCAACTCCATGGGGTAAGCCAGCAATGGGATTAAAGACAAGAAAGAAGAACAAGCAGTCTAATAAGATGATCGTAAGAAGAAGAGACGGCAAGAGCATTAAATAGTTAATAAGGAGGTATGACAATGGCTCGTTCATTAAAAAAAGGACCATTCGCAGATGAGCATTTACTCAAGAAGATAGATGCTATGAATGCAAGCAATAGCAAAGAAGTTGTTAAGACCTGGTCAAGACGTTCAACAATTTTCCCATCATTCGTAGGTCATACAATCGCAGTTCATGATGGAAGAAAGCATGTACCTGTATATGTTACAGAAGACATGGTTGGACATAAGCTTGGTGAGTTCGTAGCTACCAGAACCTACAGAGGCCATGGTAAAGACGAAAAGAAGGGTAGAAAATAATATTTGGAATATTTGAAAGGAGGACTAAATCATGGCTAAAGGACATAGATCCCATGATAAGAGACTCAGAAATGAGAATAAAGATACCAGACCATCAGCTAAGGTATCATATGCAAGAGTGTCAGTAACAAAGGCTTGTTTCGTATTAGATGCCATCAGAGGTAAGGATGTTCAGACTGCACTTGGTATTCTGGCATACAACCCAAGATATGGTTCAAGTGTTATAGAGAAGCTGTTGAAGTCAGCAATCGCAAATGCTGAAAACAACAATGGACTTAAGGCAGAGGACCTTTATGTAGCAGAGTGCTACGCTAACAAGGGACCTACAATGAAGAGAGTTCATCCAAGAGCCCAGGGTAGAGCATATAGAATCGAGAAGAGAACAAGTCACATCACAATCGTGCTTGACGAGAGATAGGAGGTAAATAATGGGACAGAAAGTTAATCCTCATGGTTTAAGAGTCGGCGTTATCAAAGATTGGGATTCAAGATGGTATGCTGACACAAAGAATGATGAATTTTCTAACAACCTTGTAGAAGATCATAAAATCAGAACTTATTTAAAGAAGACACTTTACAATGCAAACATCTCAAAAATTGAGATCGAGAGAGCTGCAGACAGAGTAAAGGTTGCATTATATACAGCTAAGCCTGGTGTTATCATCGGTAAGGGCGGAGCTGGAATCGAAAAGATCAAAGCAGATGCACAGAAGCTTACAGATAAGAAGCTGTTCATCGATGTAAAAGAAATCAAGAAGCCGGATGCAGACGCACAGTTAGTAGCTGAGAACATTGCAGCACAGCTTGAGAATCGTATCTCATTCAGAAAAGCAATGAAGTCATGCATGAGCAGAACAATGAAAACCGGAGCACTTGGTATCAAGGCTTCATGCTCAGGACGTCTTGGTGGTGCTGATATGGCTAGAACAGAGTTCTACAGCCAGGGAACAATTCCTCTTCAGACACTTCGTGCTGACATTGATTATGGTTTTGCTGAAGCAGACACAACATTTGGTAAAGTTGGTGTTAAGACATGGGTTTACCATGGTGAAGTACTTCCTGTAAAAGGAAATAAGGAAGGAGCGGATAAATAATGTTAATGCCTAAGAGAGTAAAGCGTCGTAAGCAGTTCAGAGGAACTATGGCTGGTAAGGCACTTAGAGGCAATAAGATTACAAACGGTCAGTATGGTTTAGTAGCACTTGAGCCTGCATGGATCAAGTCAAACCAGATCGAAGCAGCCCGTATTGCGATGACAAGATATATGAAGCGTAGTGGTAAAGTATTTATCAAGATCTTTCCTGATAAGCCAGTTACAGCTAAGCCGGCTGAAACTCGTATGGGTTCAGGTAAGGGAGCACTTGAGTACTGGGTAGCAGTTGTTAAGCCGGGCAGAGTTATGTTTGAGATTGCAGACGTACCTGAAGAAGTAGCAAAAGAAGCTTTAAGACTTGCTATGCACAAGCTTCCACTTAAGTGTAAGATCGTTTCAAAAGAAGAATTAGAGGAGGTAGCAGGCAGTGAAAACTAAGGACTATATGAACGAATTAAATGCTAAATCTGTTGATGAGCTTCAGAACGAATTAGTAGCTGCAAAGAAGGAATTATTTAACTTAAGATTCCAGAATGCTACAAATCAGTTAGAGAACACAAGCAGAATCAAAGATGTAAGAAAGAATATTGCAAGAATACAGACAGTTATAGCCCAGAAGGCTAATGCTTAATTATCTTAGAAGGAGGAATATATTGTGGAAAGAAATCTGAGAAAAACACGTGTAGGTATCGTTACAAGTGACAAGATGGACAAGACAATCGTTGTTTCTATCGTAGATAATGTTAAGCATCCTCTTTATGGAAAGATCGTAAAGAGAACTTACAAGTTAAAGGCTCATGATGAGAAGAATGAGTGCAATATTGGCGATAGAGTAAGAGTTATGGAGACAAGACCTTTATCAAAGGATAAGAGATGGAGACTTGTTGAGATTATAGAGAAGGCTAAATAAGGAGGCAAATAAAATGGTTCAGCAGGAAACAAGACTTAAAGTTGCTGATAATACTGGTGCCAAAGAGCTCCTTTGCATCAGAGTTTTAGGCGGCTCAGTAAGAAGATATGCAAATATCGGCGATATCATCGTTGCCTCTGTTAAAGACGCAACACCAGGCGGAGTTGTTAAAAAAGGTGATGTTGTTAAGGCCGTAGTAGTAAGATCAAAGAAGGGCGCTCGTCGTAAGGATGGTTCATACATCAAGTTTGATGAGAACGCAGCAGTTATTATAAAAGACGATTTAAATCCAAGAGGAACACGTATCTTTGGACCAGTTGCAAGAGAGTTAAGAGACAAGAAGTTCATGAAGATTGTCTCACTTGCACCTGAAGTATTATAAGGAGGTGTAGACCATGGCAACATTAAAGATTAAGAAAGATGATATGGTACAGGTTATTGCCGGCAAGGACAAAGGCAAAGAAGGCAAGGTCCTTCGTGTTGACAAGAAGAACGGTACTGTAGTCGTTGAAGGCGTAAATAAAGTATTTAAGCACAGCAAGCCAAGCATGGCTAACCAGGCAGGCGGAATTATCGAAATGGAAGCTCCAATGGACATCTCCAATGTAATGTATCTTTACAAAGGCAAGCCGGTAAGAGTTGGTTTTGAAGGAACAGGTAAAGATAAAGTCCGTGTTGCTAAAGTAGATGGCAAAACAGAGAAGATAGATTAATTGGAAGGAGGTCGTCTTAGTTGAGTAGACTTAGAGAAAAGTATGACGCTGAAATCAAAAGCGCCATGACTGAAAAATTTGGATATAAAAATGTAATGCAGATCCCAAAGCTTGATAAGATCGTTATTAACATGGGCGTTGGTGAAGCAAGAGAAAATGCTAAAGTTTTAGACGCAGCTATCAAGGATCTTGAAACAATCGCTGGTCAGAAGGCAGTTGTTACACGTGCGAGAAAGTCCGTTGCTAACTTCAAGTTAAGAGAAGGAATGCCTATCGGATGTAAAGTAACACTTCGTGGCGAGAAGATGTATGAGTTCTTAGATCGTCTTGTAAACCTTGCACTTCCTCGTGTACGTGACTTTAGAGGTGTTAATCCTAATGGTTTCGATGGCAGAGGTAACTATGCTTTAGGTATCAAGGAACAGCTTATTTTCCCGGAAATCGAGTACGATAAGATTGATAAAGTCAGAGGTATGGATATCATCTTTGTTACAACAGCAGAGACAGACGAAGAAGGTCGTGAACTGTTAACATTATTTGGTATGCCTTACAGCAAATAATTAAAGGAGGAAGATTCGTTATGGCTAAGACAGCAATGAAAGTTAAACAGCAGCGTAAACAGAAGTTCTCATCAAGAGAATATACACGTTGTAAGATTTGTGGACGTCCACACTCAGTATTAAAGAAATACGGAATCTGTAGAATCTGCTTCCGTGAATTAGCATACAAGGGACAGATCCCTGGCGTTAAGAAATCAAGCTGGTAAGAGATAGAAGGAGGAAGAAATATTATGTCAATGAGCGATCCAATAGCAGATATGCTTACAAGAATTCGTAATGCTAACACAGCAAAACATGATACAGTAGAAATCCCTGCTTCAAAGATGAAAAAGGCTATTGCTGACATCCTTTTATCAGAAGGATATGTTCAGGCAGTAGACATTATCGAAGATGGTAAGTTTGAGACAATCAAAATTACATTGAAGTATGGTGTAGATAAGAACGAGAAGATCATCACAGGCCTTAAGAGAATCTCTAAGCCGGGTCTTCGTGTATATGCAAGTAAGGATGAGCTTCCAAGAGTACTTGGTGGACTCGGAACTGCAATTATTTCAACAAACAAAGGTGTACTTACTGACAAGGAAGCAAGAAAGCAGAATGTTGGTGGCGAAGTATTAGCATTTGTTTGGTAGGCATTGAGCACTTAGTGAGCACAAGCTGAAAGCGCCATGCGAAGTTAGTGCGAAAGCTGATAAAACATTCCTCCGGCATCATTTCCTGAAAAATACCGGAGGTTAAAGCCTGCATGGATACACTCCATGCAGCACAAATACAAATATTATAAATTTTAAGGAGGAAGGCGAAATGTCACGTATCGGAAGAATGCCTATCGCTGTACCTGCAGGAGTGACTGTAGATATCGCAGAAAATAATAAAGTGACTGTTAAAGGACCAAAGGGAACACTTGAGAGAGTTCTCCCGGCAGAAATGGATATTAAGTTAGAAGCTGATGTAATTACAGTTTCAAGACCTAATGATTTAAAGAAGATGAAGTCTTTACACGGACTTACCAGAACACTTATCCACAACATGATCGTTGGTGTTACAGAGGGTTATGTTAAGGATCTGGAAGTAAACGGTGTAGGTTATAGAGCTCAGAAGCAGGGCAATAAATTAGTTCTTGCTCTTGGTTATTCACATCCAGTTGAGATGGTTGACCCAGAAGGTATCGAAGTAAAGGTTGATGGTAACAAGATTTCAGTTGTTGGTATTGACAAAGAAAAAGTTGGTCAGTATGCAGCAGAGATCAGAGAAAAGAGAGCACCGGAACCTTACAAGGGTAAAGGTATTCGCTTCGTTGGTGAAGTGGTTCGCCGGAAAGCAGGTAAGTCAGCTAAAGTTTAATTACTAAAGGAAGTAAAAAGTTATGGCTTTAACGAAAGAAGAAAGAAGATTAAGAATAAAACGGAGAATTCGGAAGATTGTCTCCGGGACAGCTGAACGTCCACGTATGAGCGTTTATCGTTCAAATGCGCAGATATCTGTACAGCTGATCGACGATAAAGCAGGTAAGACTTTATTATCTGTTTCATCTTTGTGCAAGGAAATTGCTGAGAAGAAAGGCAACAAGACCGAACAGGCTGCTTTCGTAGGGGCTGCTGTAGCAGAAAAAGCTAAAGCTGCCGGTATCGAAGCTGTTGTTTTCGACAGAAACGGTTATTTGTATCACGGTAGAGTAAAAGCATTAGCTGATGCTGCCCGTAACGGAGGTCTTAATTTTTAATAAGTTAGCAGAATGGAACAAAAAGTAAATAATACTGACTTGGAATTAAAGGACAGATTGGTAGCTATCAATCGTGTGACCAAAGTTACAAAAGGAGGTCGTACATTCAGTTTCGCAGCTATCGTTGTGGTAGGTGACGAAAACGGAATCGTAGGCTGGGGATTAGGAAAAGCAAACGAGGTGACTACAGCTATTTCTAAAGGAATCGAAGCTGCTAAAAAGAACCTGATCAAAGTACCTGTATTGAAAGGAACTATTCCTCATGAGCAGGTAGCTCGTTTCAGCGGTTCTGAGGTTTATATGCAACCCGCTTCTTCCGGTACCGGGCTGGTAGCCGGAGGTGCTATGCGTGCTGTTTTGGAAAGTGCCGGTATTCACGACGTATTGGCTAAAAGTAAAGGTTCGTCCAACCCTCACAACTTGGTAAAAGCTACGATAGCTGCATTGAAAGAAATGCGTGATGCCCGTACGATTGCCGCTCAGAGAGGCATTAGTCTGGATAAAGTGTTTAACGGTTAATATTTGAGGATCATGGCAAAGATTAAAATCACACTTGTAAAAAGTAAAATCGGTAGCGATAAAACTCAGGTAGGCACTATTCAGGCTTTGGGATTGAAGAAAACCAACAGCAGTGTTGAGAAAGAAGCTACTCCGCAGATCCTGGGAATGGTGGCAAAAATCAGCCATCTGGTTCGTGTGGAAGAAGTAAAATAAGTATAAACATTTTAAGAACGAAATAAAATGGATTTAAGTAGCTTAAAACCGGCCTGCGGATCAACTCATCACGAAAAAAGAATTGGTCGCGGACAAGGTTCCGGAAAAGGAGGTACTTCTACAAGAGGACATAAAGGAGCTAAATCAAGATCGGGTTACCATACGAAGATTGGTTTTGAAGGTGGTCAGATGCCTCTGCAGAGACGTGTACCGAAATTCGGCTTTAAGAATATCAATCGTGTAGCCTATAAAGCTATCAATGTAAGCATGTTGCAGGCTTTAGCTGAAAGAGATAATCTGGAGAAAATCGATCGGGATATTCTGATTGCAGCCGGATTGCTCAATAAGAATGAATTGTTGAAAGTTTTGGGTGACGGCTCAATCAGTGCTAAACTCGAAATTACAGCAAATGCATTCTCTAAGTCAGCGATTGCTGCGATCGAGGCTGCCGGTGGCTCTGTAGTCGTTTTGTAAAACAAAACGAGTTTATAAAGTTCATAAAGTTCATAAGTTCATAAGGTAATTTTAACTTTGTAACTTTTAAACTTTATAAACTTTATAAACTTATAAATAAAAGAACTTATGAAGTTATTTGATACATTAAAGAACATTTGGAAAATTGAGGAATTGAAAACCCGGATTCTGACAACACTCGGGTTGATTCTCGTTTACAGACTTGGAACAGAGGTGGTACTACCGGGTATCGACCCTGCCGGATTAGCCGCTTTAAAACAGCAGACTTCGAGTGGTGTGCTGGGATTGCTGGATATGTTTTCGGGAGGTGCATTTTCGAATGCTTCGATCTTTGCCTTGGGAATTATGCCCTATATCTCTGCTTCTATCGTAGTTCAGTTACTGGGAATTGCGGTTCCTTATTTTCAGCGTATGCAGCGTGAAGGGGAAAGTGGACGGCGTAAAATCAACCAGATTACCCGTTATCTGACCATTATCATTCTGATATTACAAGGTTCTGCGTATCTTACCAACTTGCATGCACAGATTCAGCCCGAATTCTTTCTGATAAAAGGGGCTTTCTTTACAATCTATTCCGTAATTATCCTGGCTGCGGGCTCTATGTTCGTTTTGTGGTTGGGTGAAAAAATTACAGATAAAGGTATTGGAAACGGTGTTTCTATCATTATCATGATTGGTATTATCGCCCGTCTGCCGTTTGCATTCTTTGCCGAACTGACTTCGCGTGTTAGTCAGCAAGGTGGCGGATTGGTGGCATTCCTGATCGAGATTATTCTGCTGTTTTTCGTATTCTGCGGTACGATCCTGCTGGTACAAGGAACCCGTAAGGTGCCTGTACAGTATGCAAAACGTATTGTCGGAAACAAACAATATGGTGGAGTACGTCAGTATATCCCTCTGAAGATTAATGCTGCAGGGGTTATGCCGATCATTTTTGCTCAGGCAATTATGTTGTTACCGATTTCTTTTGTGAATTATGCAGCTTCTGAATCGTTATCCGGTTTTGCAACTGCTTTTTCTAATTTCACCGGTTTTTGGTATAACTTCACTTTCTTTATCCTGATTGTGGCATTTACGTATTTTTATACGGCGATTACGGTTAATCCGATGCAGATGTCCGAGGATATGAAGAAGAACGGTGGATTTATTCCCGGTGTGAAACCCGGACGGAAAACAATGGAGTTCCTGGATACCATTATGTCACGGATTACTTTACCGGGATCTATATTCCTGGGAATAGTTGCCATATTACCGGCTTTTGCAACCATTGCCGGAGTGAACCAACAGTTTGCTCAGTTCTATGGCGGTACTTCCCTGTTGATTTTGGTCGGAGTTGTTTTGGATACTCTACAACAGATCGAGTCGCATTTGTTGATGCGTCATTACGACGGATTGATGAAAACAGGACGAATTAAAGGGAAGACTCCCGGTGGACCGGCTGCCTATTAATAGTGAATGAGTTGCTAAGTTACTGAGTTCAGAAAAACTTAGTAACTTTGTGACTCAGCAACTTAGAAACTTGAAATATTTTTTGTAATTTTGCGGCATGATTTTTGTAAAAACCGGAGAAGAGATTGAACTGTTAAGAGAAAGCAACCGATTGGTAGGGATGACTCTGGGCGAGATGGCAAAGCATATTCGTCCGGGGATTTCTACATTAAAGCTCGATCGTATTGCAGAGGAGTTTATTCGTGACCACGGTGCAGAGCCCGGATTTTTGGGTTACGGTGGTTTTCCGAATACGCTTTGTATTTCTGTAAATGACGTTGTCGTGCACGGTATTCCCTCTGAAAAATGTGTTTTACAAGAGGGGGATATTGTTTCCATCGATTGTGGCACTTTGAAGAACGGTTTTTACGGTGATAGTGCCTATACCTTCGAGGTTGGGGAAGTGGATGAAGAAATCCGGAAGTTATTGCGGGTGACGAAAGAAAGCCTTTATAAAGGAATCGGAAAAGCTGTTGCGGGTATGCGGATCGGAGATATAGGACATGCAGTGCAATCCCATTGTGAGGCCGAAGGTTATTCGGTGGTGAGGGAGATGGTAGGACACGGAGTCGGACACGATTTACACGAAGAGCCTCAGGTGCCTAATTATGGCCGTCAGGGGCAGGGGGTAAAACTGAAAGAAGGGATGGTGATCGCAATCGAACCGATGATCAATTTGGGTAAAAGGCATATTTATCAGGAAGCCGACGGATGGACGATCCGGACAAGGGACAAAAAGCCGGCAGCTCATTTCGAGCATACCGTAGCCGTAGGGAAGAATAGTGCGGATATTTTGTCTACATTCGAATATGTCGAGCAAGTATTGCATAAATCGTAAATCATAAATCATAAATTAATTGTTTATGGCAAAACAGCCGTCAATAGAGCAGGATGGAGTAATAACAGAAGCATTGTCGAATGCCATGTTTCGGGTAGAATTGGAAAATGGACATGTGATTACAGCCCATATTTCCGGCAAGATGCGTATGCATTACATTAAGATACTTCCTGGCGACCGGGTACGTGTGGATATGTCCCCTTACGACCTGACAAAAGGTAGAATTACATTTAGATACAAAAACTAAAATTTAATTTTTGATTTACGGTTTTTGATTTCGGATTTAGCTGTATGGCTTTTGATTGAAAATCGTAATGCGTAGATCATGAATCATAATAATTCAAATTAAAGGACCATGAAGGTAAGAGCGTCAATCAAGAAACGTAATGACGATTGCAAGATTGTAAGAAGAAAAGGCGTTTTGTACGTCATTAACAAAAAGAACCCTAAGTTTAAAATGCGTCAGGGTTAATCATTAATCTAGTTAAATTAAAAAAGATTTATGGCAAGAATCGTAGGTGTAGATTTACCCTCAAACAAAAGAGGAGAAATAGCCTTGACCTATATCTATGGTATAGGTAGAAGTAGTGCACGTGCTATCCTGAGTGAAGCCGGCATCGATTATGACCTGAAGGTGAAAGACTGGAACGACGACCAGCTCGGGGCTGTACGAAAAATCATTGGAACAGAGTACAAAGTCGAAGGTGAGTTGAGATCAAGCGTTCAGATGAACATCAAACGACTGATGGATATCGGTTGTTACCGGGGTATCCGTCACCGTTTAGGACTGCCCGTAAGAGGACAGAGCACGAAGAACAATGCCCGTACACGTAAGGGTAAGAAGAAAACTGTTGCTAACAAGAAAAAAGCAACTAAATAATTGAGTTGAATTATGGCAAAGAAGTCTACATCAAGTAACAAGAAGCGGCTGGTTAAAGTAGAAGCCGTGGGACAAGCACACGTTCATTCCTCATTTAACAACATCATCATTTCTTTGACCAATTCTACTGGTCAGGTGATTTCATGGTCTTCCGCCGGAAAGATGGGTTTCAGAGGATCTAAAAAGAACACTCCGTATGCAGCTCAGATGGCAGCTGCCGATTGCGCTAAGGTCGCATTCGATCTGGGGATGCGTAAAGCTAAAGTATATGTTTCCGGTCCGGGTAATGGCCGTGAATCAGCCATTCGTTCTATTCACGCCAGTGGTATCGAAGTAGCTGAAATCATCGATGTTACCCCGCTTCCACACAATGGTTGCCGGCCTCCGAAACGCAGAAGAGTGTAATAAAGCTAAAAGCTAAAAGCGAAATGCTAAAAGCAAGAAAAGGCCGAAAGCCTGTAGCTTATAGCTTGTAGCCTATAGCTTATGAATGTTGTGTAAATTTAAAGAATAGAAACAAATGGCTAGATATACAGGACCTAAGTCTAAAATAGCAAGAAAGTTCGGTGAGCCTATTTACGGACCGGATAAGGCACTGGAACGGAGAAATTATCCGTCAGGACAGCACGGTTTGGCTCGTCGCAGAAGAAAAATCTCTGAATATGGTGTTCAGTTGAAAGAAAAACAAAAAGCAAAATATACCTATGGTTTACTGGAAAAACAATTCCGTATCCTGTTTGAAAAAGCAGAACGTGCAGGAGGAGTTACCGGTGAAGTATTGTTGCAGATGCTCGAATGTCGTCTGGACAATGTCGTATACCGTTTAGGTATTGCTCCTACCCGTGCTGCAGCACGGCAATTGGTTTCTCATCGTCATATCACGGTGAACGGTGGTGTTTGTAACATTCCCTCAGCAGCTGTTAAAGCTGGGGATGTCGTTGCAGTACGTGAGAAATCCAAAGCTCTTGAAGTGGTAGCAGATAGCCTGCGTAGTAACCGTGTCAGCAAATATTCCTGGTTGGAATGGGACGGAGCTTCTATGAGTGGCAAACTGTTGAACGTGCCGGAAAGAAGCGATATTCCGGAAAACATTAAAGAGCAGTTAATCGTAGAATTGTATTCTAAGTAAAAAAAATTAAAGATATTTATGGCAATATTAGCTTTCCAGAAACCGGACAAAGTAATCATGCTCGAATCGACAGACAAATTCGGAAAATTCGAATTTCGTCCGTTAGAGCCAGGTTACGGAATCACAATTGGTAATCCGTTACGCAGAATCCTACTGTCTTCATTGGAAGGCTTCGCGATTACCGGAATCAAAATACATGGTGTAGAACATGAGTTTGCCACCATCCCCGGGGTGATCGAGGATGTTACCGAGATTATCCTGAATCTGAAGCAGGTTCGGTTCAAGAGAAAAGTGGAAGATGTAGAGGATGAGAAGCTGACGGTTCTGATCAACGGTCAGGAAGCTTTTAAGGCAGGGGATATCAACAAATTCCTCACAGGATTCGAGGTGCTCAATACTGAACTCGTCATCTGCCATATGGACCCTTCTGTTAATTTCCAGATGGAAATTACGATCCAGAAAGGGCGCGGTTATGTTCCTAGTACAGAAAATATGCCGGCAGAGGCCGAAGCGGGATTTATCCCTATTGATGCCATTTATACTCCGATCCGGAATGTAAAATATGAAATTGAGAACTATCGTGTAGAAGGTAAAACCGACTATGAAAAGTTGTTGTTTGAAATTGAAACCGATGGCTCTATCGCTCCTACCGATGCTTTGAAAGAGGCTGCGAAAATTCTGATTCATCACTTTATGTTGTTCTCGGATGAAAAGATTTCTTTGGAATCTGAAGACAAGTACGGTAATGAGGAATTCGACGAAGAAGTGCTTCATATGCGTCAGCTGTTGAAGACTAAATTAGTCGATATGGACTTGTCAGTGCGTGCATTGAACTGCCTGAAAGCTGCCGAAGTAGAAACACTCGGGGAATTGTGCCGCTTCAATAAGAACGACCTGTTGAAATTCCGCAACTTCGGTAAGAAGTCGCTGACCGAACTGGAAGCTCTGTTGGAAAATAACAACCTCGAATTCGGTATGGATGTTACAAAGTATAAATTAGATAAGGAATAACATCATGAACCATAAGAAGAAATTTAATCATCTGAGCCGGACCAGTGCACATCGGAAAGCCATGTTGTCCAATATGGCCGCTTCTTTGATTCTCAACAAGAGAATCAGCACGACAGTGCCTAAGGCTAAAGCGCTCAAAATATATGTTGAGCCTCTGATCACTAAAAGTAAAAACGATAACACCAATTCTCGCCGTGTTGTATTTAGTTACCTCGGACAGAAAGAAGCCGTTACCGAATTGTTTAGCGAAGTCGCACCGAAAATCGTGAACCGTCCGGGAGGTTATACCCGTATTCTGCGTACCGGTAATCGTATCGGTGATAACGCTGAGACTTGTATTATCGAATTGGTAGACTTCAATGCCACTTATACTGAAGTTAAACAGGAAGTGAAGAAAACAACTACCCGTCGTCGTCGTTCTTCAGGCGCTAAGAAAGCTGAAGCTACCGGGGCTGCAGTAGTTGAAGAAGCTCCGAAAGCAGAAACTCCTGCAGAGGAAGCTCCTAAGGCTGAATAATTCTTTTACAGGAATTCAGATAGAAGGCGGATCCTCAGGATCTGCCTTTCTTTTTAAATACAAAGTCATGAAAATCTTCTCTCTTTTTTTCTTGCTTTTATTTTTTTTCGCTTGTACGCAGCAGCAAAATGACAGCGAAGTGATTTTAGCTGCAAGTCCGGAACAAACGCTGGATTTGGATGGTGAAATATTACCTATACAGGAATTGATACCGATGAGTATCTGCCGTCTCGATACTTTTTTGGTGATACTGAATATGGAGGAGGAGAAAATAGTGAGGGTGTATCATGCGGATACCTACCGTTTTTTAGGGGCCTTTTTGGAAAAAGGACGGGGAGATGATGAAGTGATCAGCTGCCAGGAAATATGGGCAGCTCCCTGGAAGGGAAAAATGAGGCTGTGGTTGAAAGCTCCCCAAAATTTCATAGGAGTCGTCGATTTGGAAAGCTCTTTAACAGCAGGTAAACCTTGTTGGGAAAAGCAATATAAATTTATGGATCGGGGTATGGCCGATTTCTTATACCGACCGGTTTTTGTCTTGAACGATTCGGTGTTTTGGATTTCCCGTGCCGAAAGGCCTTATGATATTATACCGAATCAGAATATTAGAAAAAATGCTGATGGTAGTATACGGATTCTGTCTATGCAGGGAACGACGCAGGTAGGAGGTAAGAATTTGTATTGGTTGAGCTATAATTATGCTTCCGCTACCGTTTTAGATAGCGTATGGTATACCGATTATGACGACATCCGGGATTTTGATCAGCTTTTTCTCGGGGATGAAGCGATGTCGCCCGATCGCCGGAGAATAGCGGTGGCCTTTCGTACTATGAATCAGATCATATTATACGATTCAAAAATGCAAAACTTCCGTTGGCTGACAACGGATAACGAATTGCCGTTATTGAATTCTTCCGAGTCATTCGGGGAAAATTATTCTGGAGTCGATTGTACCGATAAAACGGTTTTTGCCTACAGAGCTTTTCCCGAGGATCCGCGGCGTCCGGTCAAACTTGGCTTTTCGGTGGAGGTATTCGATTGGGAAGGGACTTTTAAATTTCAACTCAAACTTTCCCATCCCCTTAAATATCCTTTTTTGGATGCAGAGAAAGGTTTTTTATACGCTACGGATGAAGAAGACTGCATCCGGAAGTATGATGTCAGGGATTTTCTATAGTGGCCGATGCCCGGTTATTTTTGCAGGTCGAATCCGAGCATCATGCCGTCGTATTGTTGGGCTACTTTGTTGACAGCCGATAAAGTACTGCTCTTTGAATAACCCGACAGTAAAGTGACCAGTTTTAGTAATCGGTCGGCATTGAAGAGGAAAGCCGTGCCGTCTTTCTTTCCCGATAGTTGTACTTCGGTGTTTAATAAACCGAAATAACTTAACGTCAAAATTTGATTAGAGCTATCATAAGCATAGGTACCTTTCAATTCCTTTTTCCCTATTTGGCAGGTAAAGGTGGAATCATGGTTGAAAGTGTATGAGAAATTGCCGGTTCTGATTCCTGCTTTTTCATAAGCTTTTTCGAGTTTGCCTTCCATTGTTTCACCCAGGGCTATACCTCCTGCCTTTTGGAGTAATTCCTCACTTTTAAATTGGCAGGCTGCTCCTTTGTATTGCCAGGTCCCTGTGCTTCTGTTTTTTCCGGGAGGATGAAAAGTAAAGCCGAGACTACAAATAAGGTAACCGGGATCTTTTTCATATCTTTTAGATTATTTTTTGCAAAGATATAAGCTTCCTTCTTTATTTGATAAAATAACCGACAATTTACCGGATTTTATAGATTGAAATAATCATGCAATAGATACAGTTTATGTTTTATGTAAATTTTATAAATGAAAGTTAATTCTTCATTTTTAATTCTTCATTCTTCATTCTTTTGTCGTAACTTGTGTCAGCAAAATAAAATGTATAATTTAAAATTACGACAAAACGATGACACATATTGTAGATATTACAGGTCGCGAAATATTAGATTCCCGCGGGAATCCGACAGTAGAAGTAGATGTAACTCTGGAAAACGGAGTGATGGGGCGTGCAGCTGTTCCTTCGGGAGCGTCGACAGGCGAACATGAAGCTTTGGAATTGCGCGATGGGGATAAATCCCGTTATCAGGGGAAGGGTGTATTGAATGCTGTCAACAATGTCAATACAGTGATTGCCGATGCTTTGCTGGGATTCGATGTTACCGACCAGGCAGCAATCGACCGGTTGTTGATCGATCTGGACGGCACGAAGACAAAATCCAATTTAGGAGCCAATGCCATGTTGGGCGTATCTTTGGCTTGTGCAAAAGCTGCTGCCGGCGCTTTGGAAATTCCTTTATACCGCTATATCGGCGGATGCAATGCAAAAGTATTGCCTGTGCCGATGATGAATATTATCAACGGAGGTTCCCATTCCGATTCTCCTATTGCTTTTCAGGAATTTATGATTCGCCCGGTGGGAGCGAAAACCTTCCGGGAAGCTGTTCGGATGGGAGCAGAGATTTTCCATACCCTCAAAAAAGTATTGCATGATCGGGGATTGAGTACGGCTGTAGGAGATGAAGGTGGTTTCGCACCTACCTTGAAAGGTACGGAAGATGCCTTGGAATCTATTATCGAAGCTATTAAAAAAGCGGGTTACAAACCAGGCGAAGAGGTGATGATCGGACTTGACTGTGCTTCTTCGGAGTTCTATAAAAACGACATTTACGATTATTCCATTTTTGAAGGGCCGAATGGAGCGAAACGTACTTCTACCGAGCAGGTACTTTATCTGGAAGAGTTGATCGATAAATACCCGATCGATTCAATTGAAGACGGTATGGCTGAAAATGATTGGGATGGCTGGGAAATGCTGACTGCAAAAATCGGTGATCGTTGCCAGTTGGTTGGAGACGATCTGTTTGTGACTAATGTCGAATACCTCAAGAAAGGGATCGAATTAGGATGTGCCAATTCGATCTTAATCAAAGTGAACCAGATCGGAACGCTAACCGAAACATTGGATGCTATAGAAATGGCTCAGCGTGCAGGGTATACGACCGTGACGTCCCATCGTTCGGGTGAAACAGAAGATGCTACCATTGCAGATATTGCCGTCGCAACAAATTCCGGTCAGATTAAAACCGGTTCGATGAGCCGTTCCGACCGTATGGCGAAATACAATCAGCTTCTGCGTATTGAAGAAGAATTGGGTGAAGATGCTGTGTTTGCCGGAAAGAAGTTCAATCTTAAGAAATAATACGAACGAAATAACGTATCCGGTTTTTTTAGTTACAGAGGTTACAAAGGTGAAAAGGGGTTCGGAAGTTTATCCCTAAGCCTTGTAACCTCTTGTTAATTGTATATTGAAAACAAATGGCTGTCAAAACCATCTTTTCCGTTTGAAGAAAAATAGCATCAGGATAACGATAGCGATCATGATCCCCCACAGGATAAAATAGGCATAGCGGTATCTGAGGAAAGGGATATAGTCGAAATTCATTCCGTAAACTCCTACGATAAAGGTGAGGGGGATGAAAATAGCTGAAAAGATCGTCAGCACTTTCATGATGTCGTTGACGTTATTACTGATGGTAGCATTGTAGCTGTTTTGTTGGTCGGAAAGCATGGTGTAGTAGATTTCGATAGCTTCCAGGGCTTGGGTAACCAAACCTTCCAGATCGCGCAGATAGTTGTAAGTATGATCGTTGATCAAGTCGGAATCGCAGGTGACGAAACGGGTCATGAGCTCTTTTACAGGACGGACATTATTCCGGACATAAGATAATTCGGTCTTATAGTGGTAAATATTCTCGACAAGCTCCTTCCCTGATGTGAGCAATAATTTTTCCTGTTCCTCGATCACATTACCTAATTTTTCGATATTCAATATATAATTATCGACCAAGGTATCGATCATCGCATAGCAGAGATAATCGGAGGATAAACTTCTGATTTTTCCTTGTCCGGCATATATTCTTTTCGAGACATCTTCGAAATACTCGTTATCCGTTTCCTGAATGGAAATCAGGTAATTTTTCCCGACAATCAACGAGATCTGATCGATCTGAACCTTACGGAGTTCTCGGTTGAAATTCAGGGATTTCAGGATAACGAACAAATGCTTGTCGTCTTCGATAAATTTGGGACGTTCGTCCGTATTCAGGATGTCTTCCAGGATCAGGGCACTGATGTCGAATTTCTTTCCGAGTTTGCCGATCAGGTTGGTATCCTGTAAGCCGCGCACGGAAATCCAGGCCACATGGTCGTCGGAAAGGTATTCGGAAATCTTATCCAAAGCTTTCACTTCCCCTTCTTTGACATATTCGGCATTGTATTGGGTTACCCGAATGCAGCTGTAATCCATCTTTTGCCGGCCGATAAAGATCAGTGAACCAGGAGCAGCTCCCTTGGATTTTTGTTTATCTTTTAAAAAACGAGCCATAAATCAACTAAATAGGTTAAAAGTTATAAGCTAAGCTGTATGGTAAAACAAAAATAAGCTTTTAGCTTATAGCTTATCGCTTTTTAACTTTCTATTTTCACCGGCATAGCCCCTGTTCCGGAGCCGGTGTTCAGGCTGACTTGTGGAAATGGGATTTCGATGTGCTGGGCGTCGAAAGCTTTTTTGATCCGGCGGCGGAATTCCCGGCTGGCTGCCCACTGCTGTCCTGATTTAGTCGTCAGTTTTACTTTCAGAATCACGGAACTGTCGCCGAAACTATCTACTCCCCATAAATCTACCCCCATAAGGATCGATTGCCAGGCAGCGTCTTTCATGAGTTCGTCACCCACTTGTTTCATTATTTCGTTGACATGGTCCGTGTCTTCTTTGTAAGCTACGCCGATATCGACTACTATTGCCGACCAGCCTTTGGTCATATTCGATAAGGAGTTGATTTTACCGTTTTGAAAAATGTGAACGACCCCCGAAGCGTCCCGTAAAGTCGTCGTTCGCATCTCTATTTTCTCTACGGTTCCTGTCGTACCGTTGATGATCGCCACGTCTCCTGTCCGGATTTGATCCTCCAATAGGATAAAGAATCCCGAGATAAAGTCCCGGACTAATTCCTGGGCACCGAAACCTACTGCCAAGCCGACGATTCCGGCACTGGCGAGGATCGGACCGATATTGATGTTGAACTTACTCAACATGATCAGCACGAATATGGTCCATAAGAATATTTTTCCAACCCCTAAGATAATGCCGGATAAGGTCTCTATTCTTTTGTTGCCTTCTGCGTCGTCGATACTTTCATTGAGGTGTACCCGTCGTTTGGCCGCTTTATTTAATTTTTTGACGATATAATTGAGTAGTCGTAATAAGCCGATAAAAATGAGAGTGAGGATGATCATAGAAGGTACTTGGGTGATTACCCAATTGGTAAACCGGTGAGTCAGGTCTTTCCAGAAGGTTTTGTCGGCCAGATTTTTAATACTGTAATCCCAAAAGATAGACAGGTCGGTTACTTTGGTCTGGGCGGGTATACTGTCGGGGGCGATCTCTCCGGTCGAGTCGATGGCTAGTGAAGGAGGGAGGAGCCGTTTGTTTATTTCGAAATTGGCATCTATTTCCGGGACATATAGGATGATTTCATCTACCGAAGGTAGAAACTGACTATGAGGATAGGCTGTTCTGATTGTTCCTACGGTGGAAGCCAGTCCGATTCCCGAGGCTGTCTGGAAACGTTTATCTTTTACGATGATTCGGGAAATACGCGAGCGTTCGTCGTTTTGCCGTTCGGTATTGACAATGAGGAGTAAACGGGAACTATCGCCATAGATATAGTAATAGTCGGCAGTCTCGTTGGATAGCTCGGTACGGGTTTTCAGTTTTTTGATCCGGTCTTCCGGTAGGGCTGCATACAGTTCTTTTATCGTCATACCCTTTCGGATGGCTCCGACCTGAGTAGACGTTATCCTGAATTCGGAGACAATGTTAGCCGGTGGTGTTTTTGTCGTACTTGGGGTGTGACAGGAGTATACCCCGAAAAGTAAACAGAAAAAGAGTAGTATTCTATTCATGCGTATCCATTTTTTTAGTCATACGTAAAGGAAGAAAAAAAAGAAGAAGGATTCTATTAAAAAAAATAAAAAATACGATAAAGTAATAATTTGTAATAAAAAATACATTTTAAGCGATAATTCCGCAAACGTGAGCGCTCTGTACAAAAAAATGTCGTTTTTGGGAAGATTGTTTAGAACGATTTCATTTTAAAGCGTTTCGAAAACTTGAAAATCGTTTGCAGAATCGTTGATTATCAGAGTTATTGCAAATCAGGAAAAAATGTTCGGATTAAACTTGTTTAAAAGGGAGGTTTCGCTACCTTTACCATGTTTTAAAACATAAAAATAGCATTCGGAGAATGTTATAAGATTGTTAAAATGAATAGTTAAAGTGGTAATTTTCCCTTTTACATTTACAATGAAGTAAGCTGATTGACGTCAGCAACAATTAAAACTACTTATTCAACCATGAGTCAAGAGACAAAAGTTATCGAAAAACATGATGTTGTCATTCGTTTTTCCGGAGATTCGGGAGACGGAATGCAATTAACCGGGCAGCAGTTTTCGGATACAGCTGCTTTATTTGGAAATGACGTAGCAACATTTCCGGATTATCCGGCAGAAATTCGTGCCCCGCAAGGTACTGTTGGTGGCGTGTCCGGTTTCCAGGTACACATTGGAGAAGAGCACATTACTACTCCGGGTGATTATGCCGATGTCCTCGTGGCTATGAATCCGGCTGCTTTAAAAGCGAACTTACGTTGGGCTAAAAAAGCAGGTACTATTATTGTGGATATCGATGCCTTTACCGACAAACATATCGAAAGGGCCGGTTATACTGCAAATCCGTTGGAAGACGGTTCTTTGGCGGACTATAATGTTGTTCCGGTGAAAGTAACCGAGCTGACTATCGAAGCGCTGAAAGAGACCGGTTTGGATCAGAAATCGATATTGAGATGTAAAAATATGTTTGCTTTGGGAATGATCTATTGGATGTTCGAGCAATCTGTAGAGCATACCGAAGCTTTCTTCGATATTAAATTCGGCAAAAAACCGGCTATTGCTTCTGCCAACAAAATGGTGTTGAGAGCCGGTTATAATTATGCTGCTAATGTACATGCGTTAGCCACTCATTTTAAAGTAGCTCCGGCTACCATCGAGAAAGGTAAATACCGTACGATTACCGGTAATAAGGCCACAGCCTGGGGATTGTTGGCAGCTGCAGAAAAAGCAGGACTACCTT
>OGGC01001074.1_pt1 | contig 19807 bp, 17 predicted proteins | sample 1571181 | NCBI WGS metagenome assembly OGGC01 (sample SAMEA2581930, study PRJEB24529) | metagenome | biome: Human gut stool | place: China | collected 2011 | reverse complement strand
GCCCGATTTTTTTGCAAACACAAAAAAAGGCCGTCTCATTTTGAGACAGCCTCTTGTTGGTATATGGGAAGAATAGTTTTTCATTTCTTCAGTACCTTCTTTATCAACTCTATAAACTCTTTTCCGTATTTTTCTTTCTTATATTCGCCAATACCATTGATGTTGCCGAATGCTTCTATTGTTGTAGGTTGTTGGGTGGCGATCAGGTGCAAAGTCTTGTCGGATAAAACAATATAGGCAGGTATAGCTTGCTGGTCCGCCAGCTTTTTACGCAGTATACGTAACTCCTCGAACAAGTCCTTGTTTTCATTACCAAAAGTAACCGGAGTGGGAAAGAGTACCTCTTCCTTGGCTTTCTTTTTGCGTTTTTCCTTAGCAGGTACGAATTCTTCCCGTTTAATGACTACCAGCATGGCGGATTCTTTGCCGAACAATACTTTTTGCCCGCTTTCAGTTATTTTGAGGTGATTGTTCTCATTATAGGCTATTTCGAAATATCCTAGATTCAGCATTTGCAGCAGATAATCTTGCCAGTCGCGTGCGGGAATATCTCTTCCTGCGGCATATGTTTTCAGTTTGTCATAACCTTTGTCAATCAGTTCTTGGTTTGCTGACCCTTTCAATATGTCTATTAACATGTGAGTACCTATTTGTTGGTTAGTTCGGGCTATTGCACTCAAAGCTTTTTGTACAATGATTGTTCCGTCAAAGCGTTCGGGGGGATTACGGCACACATCACAGTTGCCACAATCATGGTCCATGGTTTCACCAAAATAGTTCAGCAGGATACGCCTCCGACAGATATCCGATTCAGCATATTGTTGCATCCGGTGTAATTTCTCTAAGTTAATTTCCTGCTGGCTGCTTTCTGTAGCGAATTTGGAAAGCATAACCAAGTCTCCCAGTGAATAGAACAGCAAAGTATCACTTTCCATACCATCACGCCCGGCACGTCCTATTTCTTGATAGAAACTTTCTATGCTTTTAGGAAGGTTATAATGAATAACCCAGCGTACATTGGATTTATCAATTCCCATCCCGAAAGCAATAGTGGCGCACACCACCTGTACACGATCATTTATGAAATCATTTTGTGCCTTATCACGCATATCGCTGCTTAATCCTGCATGATAAACGGTTGCACGGATACCTTGTTTCATCAGCATTGCGGCCACATTTTCTGTTTTGCTGCGGCTCATGCAATAAATGATACCACATTCATTTTTGTGTTTTTCTATGAATTCAAGAATAGTCCGCATCTTATCCTTTTGTTGGTAGCCTCTTTTAACTTCCAAACTCAGATTGGGCCGATCAAAGGAAGATATGAATATTTTAGGATCTTTCAAGGCCAATTGTTGTACAATGTCTTTTCGGGTTATTTTGTCAGCTGTAGCAGTCAATGCTACAATCGGTACTTTGGGAAACTGATTACGTAATACCTTTAATTGGGTATATTCAGGCCGGAAATCATGTCCCCATTGTGAGATGCAATGAGCTTCATCAATGGCAAATAAAGAAATTTGAATATCTTTCAGCAGGAAGTTTGTTTCTATAAGTAATCGTTCAGGTGAAATATAAAGCAATTTGATTTTTCCTTGAAGACATTCGCGACGTAGATTTATATTTTCTGTTTCATTATTGCTGCTGTTCAGTGCCCGTGCTGCAATTCCGTTTGCTTGTAAACTTTCCACCTGGTCTTTCATTAAAGAAATAAGGGGTGAAACGACAATGGCCGTACCTTCCATCAGTAAAGCCGGTAATTGATAACAGATGGATTTTCCTCCTCCTGTAGGCATTAATACCAAAGTATCCTTTTGAGCTAATATATTTTGAATAATATCTTGCTGTAAAGGACGGAAACTATCGTATCCAAAGTAGTTTTTTAGAGTTTGGAACATATCTGTTTGTTATTTTAAAATGTAATCGGTTACAAAGGTAGTAAAATCTTTAGATTTGGTAGGAATCTCTGCCTAATAATAGTAAATAAGATATACTTTTATTCATAATTCATTTGTTTTGAAATTATTGCTTAAAAGAGAGGTTGGTTATTGTAGATTGGACAAATAAACTTTTTTGCCACTTAAAAAACAAAGTGTTGTGATTATTTAAGAAATAAATTAAGCAAAAAAAGTTGCATATGAAAAAAACTTTTCCCACATTTGTCCAAAATTAGATATTTGCATTTATATAACTAACCAAACAACGAAAAATTAAAAGAAAAATTAACTGATGAGCGACGTGGAAAAAAAATCAGAAACCCAGGAAGCGGCTCCTAAGAAAAAACCGTATAACCTGAGAGAAAAGAAAGAGAAAAAGGCTGCTTACAGATCTCTGATTAGAGCAGAACTTGCCGATGAATTGTATGATAAGATTTTGAACATTGTAGTTGTTCAGAAAAAGTACAAAGACCCTAATTATTCAGCAAAAGACTTGGCGAAAGAATTAAAGACAAATACTCGTTATTTGTCAGCTGTAGTGAATTCCCGCTTCGGAATGAATTATTCTTGTTTGTTGAATGAATATCGTATTAAAGATGCTTTGCATCTTTTAGTTGATAAACGCTATATGGATAAGAATGTGGAAGAGATCAGTGCAATGGTAGGTTTTGCTAATCGCCAATCTTTTTATGCTGCGTTTTATAAGAATGTGGGTGAGACTCCTAATGGCTATCGTAAGAGAAATCAAGAAAAGAAATAAGAGCATAATTTGCTACATTATAATTAAGAAAAAGGAAAACAATTGTTTTCCTTTTTTTGTTTCGGCTCACGAATTATGTATCTATAAAAAACGTTAATTGTAGAAATGAAACAGGTTGGTTGCAATGAAGTAGATAAAAGCATGAATGAAATGGAGGAATTTGATTATACGGTTGAACAATTTGCCGACTTACAGTTACTTCGATATAAAGTGTATGGATTTGAAGAACTGAGTTTGAAACAAAAAAAGTTGATTTACTATTTGTCACAAGCTGCTTTGCAAGGCCGTGATATTTTGTTTGATCAGAATGGCAAATACAATTTGCTTATTCGTAAAATGTTGGAAACCGTATATACAGAGTATCAGGGAGATCGTACAGATGTGAATTTCGTCAATTTGGAAACTTATCTGAAACGCATATGGTTTTCTAACGGAATTCATCATCATTATGCTTCAAATAAGTTCGTACCAGGTTTCACTCCGGAATTTTTTAGGGATGCATTGAATAGTGTGGATGCATTGAAGTTACCTTTGGGTAAAGGGGAAACAGTGGAAGAACTTTGTGAAGAAGTCTTTCCGGTGATTTTTGATTCTGAAATGATGCCTAAACGTGTGAATCAGGCAGACGGGGAGGATTTGGTCCTGACTTCGGCTGCAAATTATTACGAAGGGGTAACCCAGAAAGAAGCGGAAGATTTTTATCATAATTTGAAGAATCCGGATGATATGATGCCGGTAATGTTTGGTATGAACAGCCGTTTAGTAAAGGAGGACGGAAAAGTACAAGAAAAGGTCTGGAGATCTGGAGGATTGTATGGGCAAGCCATTGATAAGATCATTTATTGGTTGGATAAGGCTCTTGGTGTGGCAGAAGATGCACAACAAAAAATAGTTATCGAAAAATTAATTCGATTTTATAAGAATGGGGACTTGAAAGATTTTGATGAATATTCTATTGCGTGGGTGAAGGATTTGGATTCACGCGTGGATTTTGTTAACGGCTTTATTGAAAGTTATGGAGATCCGTTAGGACTGAAAGCTAGTTGGGAGTCCATTGTGAATTTTAAAGATCTGGAAGCAACCAAGCGCACGGAAATCATCAGCGCTAATGCTCAATGGTTTGAAGATCACTCACCTGTAGATCATCGGTTTAAAAAAAAGGAAGTGAAAGGTGTGTCGGCCAAGGTGATTACAGCCGCTATGCTGGGGGGGGATTTGTATCCTGCTACAGCGATTGGGATTAATCTCCCTAATTCCAACTGGATTCGTAGTGTGCATGGTTCTAAGTCTGTAACCATCGGAAATCTGACTGAAGCCTATAATAAAGCGGCTCATGGTAATGGATTTACAGATGAATTTGTTTGCGGTGCCGAAGAGAAAGAATGGATAAAGAAATATGCAGATCTTACAGGGGATTTACATACTGATTTGCATGAATGTTTGGGGCACGGTTCTGGTCAGTTGTTACCGGGAGTAGATCAGGATGCTTTGAAAGCGTATGGATCTACGATAGAAGAGGCACGTGCCGATTTATTCGGTTTGTACTATCTGCCGGATGACAAAATGGTAGAGTTGGGGCTTACACCGGATGGAGATGCCTTTAAAGCAGAATATTATACTTATATGATGAATGGTCTGATGACCCAGTTAGTCCGCATCGAGTTAGGTAATATGGTAGAGGAAGCACACATGCGTAACCGCCAGCTCATTGCGCGGTGGACATTTGAGAAAGGTGCTGCAGATAAGGTGGTTGAACTGGTTAAGAAGGATGGGAAAACGTATGTGAAGATAAACGATTATCAAAAATTGCGCACTCTGTTCGGACAGTTGCTGGCTGAGATACAACGCATTAAAAGTGAAGGAGATTTTGAGGCTGCCCGTAAATTGGTCGAAAAGTATGCGGTGAAAATAGATCCGGTTTTGCACGCCGAGATATTGGCACGTTATGAAAAACTTCATCTGGCTCCTTACAAAGGTTTTGTAAATCCTGTATATGAGGCCGTGACAGATAAGGATGGAAATATTATAGATGTAAAAGTATCTTATAATGAAGGTTACGCGGAGCAAATGTTACGTTATAGCAAAGAATTTGCGAATCTTCCTTATAGAAATGAATAAGAATAAATATGGATGTACACGAAACAATAAAGGACATAAAGGGGCAATTCCGTTTGTTTATGAATGGGGTGGTTTCCCAAAGTATGCGTGAGAAGGGATTAGACTATAAACTGAATTTTGGCATCGAACTTCCGCGTTTGAAAGAAATAGCTGCTCGTTATGAAAAAAATCATGAAGTGGCGCAAGCTTTATGGAAAGAAAATATCCGTGAATGTAAAATTCTGGCGGGAATGTTACAGCCGGTAGAAACATTTTATCCGGAAATAGCTGATATATGGGTAGAAGATATGCGCTATCCTGAAATAGCGGAACTGACTTGCATGAGTTTGTTCCAATATTTACCTTATGCTTCGGAGAAGGCTTTTGAATGGATGGCCGATGAGCGTGAATATTTTCAGTTATGTGGCTTTATGCTGATGGCAAGGCTGTTGATGAAGGGAAATCAGCTGACTGAGCGTTCGGAAGCTGAATTTTTGGATCAGGCAATGGTCACTTTACAAAGCGAGGGAGTGCTGCCCCGCAAAGCAGCTGCTACTGCTTTGAAGAAGTTTGCCGTTCAAAGCAAGGAAAATGGCAAAAAGGTGAATCGGTTGTTGGCTCCATTAACCAAATCAGATAAGGTAGAAATAGCTTCTTTGGCTGGAGAAATAAAATTAGAAACAGAATATTGGCATTAAACTTTCATGTTATCATAAAAAGGCTTAACTTTGACGGCGGAACTGAAATCTGTGATGGAAGAGAATGTGAAAGATAAGGTAAAGCAGATCTTGACAGAATATCTGCAGGTTAACGGGCATCGGAAGACACCTGAACGATATGCTATACTCGATACTATCTATTCCATTAAAGGTCATTTTGACATTGATACGCTTTATAATTATATGGCAAATGAAGGAAAATTCCGGGTAAGCCGGGCTACTCTTTATAATACCATCATTCTTTTTATCGATGCAAAATTGGTTATTAAACATCAGTTCGGCAATTCTTCCCAGTACGAGCGTGCGTACAACAATGAAACCCATCATCACATGATATGTACGGAATGTGGCAAAGTGACCGAATTTCAGGATGAGAATCTGAAACAAGCCATTGCCAATACGAAACTGAAGAAATTTCATGCCTCGCACTATTCCTTATATATCTATGGTGTATGCAGCAAGTGTACTTGGGCCAAGCGTAGGAAGAAAAAAGATAAGTAACATAAAACGAAGAAACATGAAAGTAGATGTCTTGTTAGGTTTGCAATGGGGTGATGAAGGCAAAGGAAAGGTTGTCGATGTTCTGACTCCCCGTTATGATGTGGTAGCTCGTTTCCAGGGAGGTCCGAATGCAGGTCATACACTGGAATTCGAAGGCCAGAAATATGTGCTCCGTTCCATTCCTTCCGGAATATTTCAAGGAAATAAAGTAAACATTATTGGTAATGGTGTGGTACTGGATCCGGCTTTGTTCAAGGCTGAGGCTGAAGCTTTGGAGGCTAGCGGACACCCCCTGAAAGAACGTTTGCACATTTCAAAGAAAGCTCATTTGATTTTGCCTACTCACCGCATTCTGGATGCTGCTTATGAAGCTGCTAAAGGAGATGCCAAAGTGGGAACTACCGGAAAAGGTATAGGTCCTACTTATACTGATAAAGTGAGTCGTAACGGTGTACGTGTAGGTGATATCCTTCATAATTTTGAAGAAGTGTATGGAAAGGCAAAGGCACGTCACGAACAGATCTTGAAAAGTCTGAATTATGAATATGATATAACCGAACTGGAAAAACAATGGTTGGAGGGTATCGAATACCTGAAACAGTTCCATTTGGTGGACAGTGAACACGAAATAAACAATCTTCTGAAGTCGGGTAAGAGTGTGCTTTGTGAAGGTGCGCAGGGAACGATGCTTGATGTTGATTTCGGTTCTTATCCTTTTGTCACTTCTTCAAATACCATTTGTGCCGGTGCTTGTACCGGTTTAGGTATCGGTCCTAATAAAATTGGTAATGTATACGGTATCATGAAAGCGTATTGTACCCGTGTGGGGGCAGGTCCTTTCCCTACCGAATTGTTTGATGAAACTGGTAAGAAAATCCGCGATTTAGGTCATGAATATGGTGCGGTGACAGGTCGTGAACGTCGTTGTGGCTGGATTGATCTTGTAGCTTTGAAGTATTCTATCATGGTAAACGGGGTGACTCAGTTAATTATGATGAAGAGCGATGTGTTGGATGATTTCGAAACCATCAAAGCATGTGTGGCTTATAAAGTAAATGGTGAGGAAATTGATTACTTCCCTTATGATATTAGTGAGGGACTGGAACCAGTATATGCTGAGCTTCCCGGATGGAAGGCTGATATGACCAAGATGACCAGTGAGGATGAATTCCCGGAAGAATTCAATGCGTATGTCACTTTCTTGGAAGAACAGCTGGAAACCCCGATCAAGATTGTTTCGGTAGGTCCTGATCGTGATCAGACTATTGAACGCTATACGGAAGAATAATAGAGAAGAATCTTATAAGATAAAAAAGAGATACTGTTTTCCTTTGGAGTCAGTTTCTCTTTTTTTTGTATACATCTATCTGTTTCTATGTATATTTGATAAAATTGTAACATCTATAATGATACCCATGTAAGATAATATATCTTTCGTCTTTATCGTCTATATCTTTCCGGCTGCTATTCAAGATGTGTGTGGAGCATCAATTGTGCATTATTGCGTATTATTGTGTCAAATCGCGTCAAATCGCGTCATTCCGTCTGGGCTTCTTTCTATATTTGTCATCAATAAAAAATATCGATATGGCATTACAAACAACCGGATTGGAATTTTTCTACCTGAGTGTGGATTTCTTCGAGAATGATAAAATATTGTTGGTGGAACAAGAGTTGGGCTACATTGCTTGTATTGCATTTATTGGCACGTATTTACCACAAAGGATGTCTTTGCTGTTGGAGAGAGGATAGGTGTCTGCTTTTTACTCGCAGATTGCCCGAAGGATGTACGGCCGATTATGTACAGCAAGTAGTGGATGCACTGTTGGAACGTGGATTTTTTAGTAAAGCCCAATACGAAAAAAATGGAATTCTTACTTCGGAAAGTATACAGGACCATTACTTTGAGGCGGTACAACAACGGAAGTGTGTAGAGGTGAGTACTGATTACTTGTTGATAGAGATTTCAAAATACAAGAATTTGTATGTGGATGGTAGTAACGTAGGCATTTCAACGGAAAATGTGGACATGAAAACATGAAGTTACAAAGTAAAGCAGAGCAAAAAAAGAAAAGGACTCCTCTTCATTTTGTTCTCCAGAAAAGAAGAGGATTTTTGCGGAGAAAGAGACTTTTTCTTCTATTCCTGTAGATGGAAAATGCAGAAATGCTTCCGGACCAGTTGAAGCTTTGCAGCAGTGAGGGATAGGAGATAAGATAGTAGGGTACTGTGATTATGGTGTGATAGGGCATCCGATATGGCAAATATTAGCTGATATGCGTATGTCAGGTGGAAGGTTATATCAATTGTTAGCCTTTATTGGGGCGCGCCTGCGAGTTTGACCGATTAGAATTTAGTAGATTGATAAATACTGTAATTGTGTAATAAAGAAAACGATTGATCGTTTTATGGTTCATATAAGTAGAAAATAAATAGAATATTAAATAGATAATAGCCTGATTTTTAGAGTGCTGATTATGCTAATGGTAGAGTATAAGTAGAAAGTGACTAAAAAAATATTCATAATATATTGTGTATCAAGTAGAAGGGGGAAATAATATAAGTATGGTGGACTTAATGAATAGAGGAGAACGGTAAGCATAAGTTCTTTTGGAACTTAGTTCTATAAAAGAGGAAAGTACAAGAATTCATTTCTTATAAAAAACGCCTAAATATTAGTCGTTCCAAACGATATTCAACTGTTAAAAGAGTAATTTCACACAAAGGATAAATAGTTAAAGAAATAAAAAACAAGATACTTTATTTGGAACAAGATATCTGAAGAAGAAAATGATTATCTTGACAATTTTCATGTATTTCACATCATTTTATACTAAAAATAAAATAATTACCTTGCATCTAACAAATATCACAACTAAACAATACTTATGAATAAAAAAATATCATAGACAAAAAATAATAGACTTATTCTTTTATTTTTGATAAAATTTTATATCTTTGCAATATTATTAATAAAATGAGTTCCAAAAGAACTTGGATAATGTTTAATTAAAAGAGAGTGAGTATGAAAGAAAAAGTGTTAATGTTACTAGCTTGTCTGTGGTTGGGTATCGGCTTCTCTATGGCTCAAGCGCCTAAAACAGTTGCAGGAGTTGTAACTTCTGCGGATGATGGTGAGCCGATAATAGGTGCGTCTGTTTTAGTGGAAGGGACTACTATGGGAGCAATTACGGATGTGGATGGCAAGTTTGCTATCAATAATGTTCCTACAGATGCCAAAGCGCTGATTGTTTCTTATCTGGGTATGATTACTCAGCGAGTTGGAATTCAGCGTGGTACTATTACTGTAACAATGAAGTCGGACATAAAAGTGTTGGATGAAGTGGTTGTAACTGCTCAAGGATTGAACCGTAAACAAAAAGCGTTGGGTTATTCTACACAAAAGGTGGCAGGTGAGGATCTAACTATTTCACGACAGACCGATTTGGGTAATGCTATGGCCGGTAAAGTGTCGGGAGCACGTTTTATAGGTGGTGCCAGTTCTGGTTTTGATGCAGGTACTATTATTTTGCGTGGTGCAGGTTCCATTCCTTCTTCGTCCCAGTCGGATAATCCGGCCAATGAACCTATTTATGTGGTAGATGGTGCTATCACTAACAAAAACTCTATCAATATGGATGATGTGGAAAGCATAAACGTATTGAAAGGTCCCGCGGCTACTGCCCTTTATGGTTCGCGTGGTGGTGCAGGTGCTATCATCATAACTACTAAGGCGGGACAAAGTGAGAAAGGGTTGCTTGAAGTAAGTCATACATTGCAGGCCGAAACTTACTATAATCATTTCAATATGCAGAAGCTGTATGGTGGTGGAGGATATGGAGGTACGGAAAAAGGTAACAGGGCTCAGGATATTTATGATTTGTATAGTGGTGATATTCCCGGTTTGCAAGGTGCTTATGTGTACGATTATAATGAGGACACTTCTTGGGGAGCTGCATACGATCCGGCTGTGAAATATGTCACTCCGTTGTCATTAGACGAAACCAGTGGTCATTATGGAAAACCAGCCACTTGGCAACATGGATTGGATTTGAGAGATCTTTATCGGACTGGTGTAACCAATACAACCAACGTTTCGTTTTCAAAGAGTGTGAAAGATTTTAATACCCGTGTTTCTTTCACCAATAGCTATCGTACTGGTGTGCAGCCCAATTCGGATGCTATTCGCCGTTTCTTAGGGTTCAAGACAAATTTCAAACCCACACCGTGGATGAATGTGTCATTGGATTATAAATATACTTATCGTCAGGATCATAATGCTGCCGAAAGTGGATATAACGGTTCACGTACCGTTTTGCAGGAATATACCCAATGGGGACAGACCAATGTCAATTTAAAAGATTATAAGGACTATAAACGTCCGGACGGATCATGGAGGACGTGGAATATCAACAGTGTGAATAATCAAAGTGCTGCATTCCATGATAATCCGTATGCTTTATTTCATGAATATAATCATCGCACCATTTATCAATGGAATGTATTCAGTGGTGATGTGTCTGTGGACCTTCCTTATAACTTGAAGGCAGGGGTACGCGTAAATGGTAACATACGTGGTTACAAATTGGAACGAGAACGCCCTTCAGGATCTATTAATTTCCGGTCAAATTATCGTCAGGATCAAAGCAGTTTGATTGATTTGACTGTACAAGGACGTTTAACTTGGGGACAATCATTTTTTAAAGATAAACTAACGGTAGACGCAGCTCTTTTTGCAGAAGCACGTGACTATACGTACGATAATTTATATGCATACACCAATACGAATTATGATTTGTCTTTGGACGATTACTATAATTTGGCTGCTTCATCGGGTACTATTGCTTTAGCCTATAATGAGAAAACACATTACAAAGAACGTAGTGTTTATGCCACAGCTACCATGGGCTGGGATGATACTTATTTTCTTGACGCTTCTGTTCGTAACGATATGTCTTCCACATTGAGTCCTAATCATAACAGCTATTGGTATGGTGGCCTTTCCGCTTCTGTCCTTGCTCACAAATGGGTGAATGCAGAATGGCTGAACTTTTGGAAACTGCGTGCTAGTGCGGCTCAAGTAGGTACTACGCTCAATGCTTACAATATTTATCCTACTTATTCGCTGGATACCAGTTATGGTTCACATGTTACAATGTATGAACCTTCTTCTCAGAAAAATTATAATATCGAGCCGTCTATTTCCACTTCGTATGAAATAGGTACGGAATTCCGTTTGTTCAATAATCGTTTATGGGGTGATTTCAACTATTATACCCGGGATGACAAAGATCAGATAATCTCCGTAACCTCTGCTCCGCAATCGGGGTATTCCACTCGTAAGATGAATGCTGGTTTAATTCGTAATCGGGGTGTTGAATTGAGTTTGGGCGGGATGCCTGTTTCCACTAAGAACTGGAAATGGGAAATGAATTTCAATATAGCGAAGAATAGTAATAAACTGGTGGAACTAGCTGATGGAGTGGATTCTTATTCTATTTATTGGACTTCATTCACAACTCGTTTGTATAATTATGCTATGGTTGGTAAATCACTTGGTGTGATAACCGGTAATACATGGGAACGTGATGACAATGGCAATATAATCTTCCATGAATTGAGTGCTTCGCAGAAGGCGTTGTATGGTGGTGAATATGTACCTACTTACAATCAGAATACACTAGATGAACTGGGTAACTTCCATCCGGATTTCACTGGTGGTTTTAATACTAGTATCAGTTTTAAGAATTTCCGTCTGTCGGCTAATATTGATTTCTCTGTAGGCGGACAGATTGTATCCTATACTAATATGTGGGGTAGCAGTAGCGGTATTCTTGATAAAACAGCTGAACTTAATGACCGTGGCGTCAATGTTCGTGAACCGGTAAGCAAAGGTGGTGGTATCCACATGACTGGTGTGGATCAGAATGGCAATAAGGTAGATACCTATGTCAATGCTAAACTATATTATACCACAGCTTCCCGTGTATGGGAAGAATGGGTGTATGACCGTACTTACGTGAAACTTCGTGAAGTGTCATTGTCGTATGTTTTCCCGTCACAAACTTTGAAGAAACTAAATATCGGTCTGAGTCGTGCCAGTGTGGCAATTAATGCTTCCAATCCATGGTTGATCTACTCAGCTTGTCCTAATGTGGATGTGTCTGAAATTGGTATGGGATATTTTGAAGGTGGTAATGCCGCTGCAACCCGTTCGATAGGTTTTACCGTTAATCTTGCTTTTTAAACCATAAAACGAAGAATCATTATGAAATATATTAAATTATTACTTTTATCTCTGAGTTTTGCAGCAACATTCACAGCGTGTGATATGACTGACTTTGGCGATATTAACAAAGATCCCAATGAACCGTCGGAGGCTAATACTGGTATGTTGTTTACATACGCTTGTACTTATGTGAAATACTTCTCTATGAACTCAAATTATTATTACCCGTGGACGCAAATGTATCCGGGGTATATGTCCGAGAAAAATAATAATCAGTATGGTGCGTTTGGCGGACCTACTATGAGTACAAGTTCTTATTATCTTTATCCGTTGAAGAACTGCCAGAAGATTATTGACTTTAATAGTGATGAGGCTGAAAAAGGTAAACCTGCCATTGTACAGTTTGGTGATAATGCTAATCAGATTGCGGTTGCACGTACATTGATGGGATTCATCTATATGCACCTTACAGATGCTCTAGGGCCACTTCCTTACACAGAAGCATTTCAGGCAGGTGAGGAAAATTTTACTCCGGTATTTGATTCACAGGAAACGATTTATGCTAAGTTAGATGCCGATTTGAGGGAAGCGTATAATCAGTTTAATGAAAGTGGCTCGTTGAGCACAGCCGACATCCTGTTCGATGGTGACATTCGTGCATGGAAGAAACTGAATGCTTCTACCCGTATGATGCTTGCTATAAAACTGGCAGATGTGGATCCTGCCGAAGGACGCTCGCGTTTTGCTCAAGCTTACGCTGATGGCGGTATTGAAGAAAATGCCTATAATTTGAATTATACTTTTGAGGCCAATACTGTGGGATATTTATATTATAATGGCGTAAACCATAATTATAATTTTGTTCCTAATAAGTATTATGTAGATCAGTTGAAGGAATTGAAGGACAACCGTCTGTTCTCTACTTGTTCGCTGATTCCTTTTGGCAAGACACAGGCAGAGGCGGGCGTGACGGATGAAGACCTGAAGAATTTTGATAAATACCAAGGTATGCCTTTGGGTATTGAGTCTGCAGATGTGAACACGTGGAATAAAGTCTGCTGTTTTTATAATCCTTCTCTCACACAGGTAACCTCTACTTTCCCTATTATTACTGCTTCTCGTATGCTACTTATCGAGGCTGAAGCTGCTCAGCGTGGCTGGATTCAAGCTGATCCTGCCCAACTCTATGCAGCCGGTGTGAAGGCATCATTTGAACAATGGGGAGCCGAAGGTGTTGATGAATATTTGGCACAGGAAGCAGTTGCTTATACGGGTACTGATGCTGATAAAATTAATAAAATTGCTCTTCAGCGCTGGATCAGTGGCTTCATGGCTGATGGTTTTGAGGCATGGTCTGACTGGCGTCGTTTTGATATTCCGAAACTAGAAGTCGGTCCGGTTTGTACAACGATTGATCACATCCCTTATCGCCATCAATTTGATAGCGAAATTTATCAAGGTAATCTTGAAAATTATGAAGCTGCCGTGAAAGCAGATTTGAATGGTGATGATAGCCGTGAGCAACGAGTCTGGTGGAATAGAAGATAAGATTTGAAGTATATAATTCTCTTTAAAGTTTCGTTTAAATATAGGGGACATTCTCAGTGATGAGAGTGTCTTCTTTTATTGAAATAAATCAAAAAATATATAGGATAAACGTTAGTTAAGACTAGGTAATTCATAAATTGCCTCGATGGATAGATATACGTATTGCTTTTTCTTATTGACTTTTGTTGTGTTCGGTTGGGTGGCATTTGAAGAATGCTATTGTTGGGATATTGAATTTTTATGAAGAAATTCTCCTGTTTTAAAGCATAAAAAAAGGCTATCTATCCCAGACAGCCAATCTTTTGTTAACCTTAAATCTAATACTATGAAAAACACACTGCAAAGATACGGACTTTGTTTATAATAGCAAGTTTTTAGTCTGTATTTCGCTGTTTTATAACATGCTTTATAAATATATCGCACCTTGTTAACAAATTAATTTAAAAATGTAAAGTTTTGTTTATTATGACCTTTCGGACTTTTTGTCTTATGAATGATAGAAGAGGGCAAATGAAAATAAAAGTATGTGATAGCTGTTTTTCTATTTCTTATTTTATATCTTTGATGTCACTTTACTGATTGAAAAAATAACAGTTACTTATGAAAAACAGACAGTTTATTGTATTTGCTCTTTTATTAGCATGTCCGTTGCTGTTACACGGACAGGAAACGTTTCTTTGTGGAAAAGAATCATGTAATAAAGGTTATATCCGGCATCCATGGTATGGAAAAAAGGTTGGTTATATAGGAGACTCGATAACTGATCCCAATTGTTATGGAGATAACATAAAAAAGTATTGGGATTTTTTGAAAGAATGGTTGGATATCACTCCTTATGTGTATGGAGTGAGTGGACGTCAATGGAATGATGTACCCCGTCAGGCAGAACAATTGAAAAAGGAGCATGGAGAAGAGGTTGATGCCATCGTGGTTTTGATGGGGACAAATGATTTTAATAGCAGTGTACCTGTCGGGACTTGGTTTGCAGAGAAAGAAGAGCAGGTGATGGCTGCCCGTGGTGAAACTAAAAAACTGGAAACGCGTAAAAGGCGTGTTCCTATAATGACGAATGATACGTATAAAGGCCGTATTAATATTGGTTTGAGTCATTTGAAAAAATTGTTTCCCGATAAACAAATTGTTTTGTTGACCCCATTGCATCGTTCTTTAGCGGAATTCGGCGAAAAGAATGTACAACCGGATGAAAGCTATCAGAATAAATGCGGAGAATATGTGGACGCTTATGTACAGGCCATTAAGGAAGCAGGTAATTTGTGGGGAGTTCCTGTAATAGATTTTAATTCGGTTACAGGTATGAATCCGATGATTGAAGAACAACTTATTTATTTCTATGATTCGGGGTATGATCGTTTGCATCCTAATACCAATGGTCAAGAACGTATGGCACATACATTGATGTATCAGTTACTTTCTTTGCCTGCATCATTCTGACAGTTGGACATTCATATTTTGCCTTTTTGGAAGAGTTTGTCTATTGGGGAGAACCTTCGATGTTTCGATATGAATTTGAAGAATTGAAAAAATGTTCAAGTGGCAAATTGATGTTGTTTGAACATCTTTTTATTAGTTCTTATTTACTGAAAGAGTAATTGAACTATTGATTTTGAGCAAATTTCTATATTCTTGTATCATTTTTTATGGTTTCTTTTCTTGTTTACTTTTGCCTAAATCTTTTAACTTATAAAATGTATATGAAAAACATGAAATTAAAAGTATTACTTGTTTTATGTGCTTTACTCCTGTTATCGGCTTTTATTGCTGAGAGAAAAGAGCCCATTACTATTTTTATGATTGGTGATTCTACCATGGCGAATAAAAGTCTGAAGAATGGTAATATAGAGCGTGGTTGGGGACAAATGCTTCTCGGATATTTTACGGAAGATAATCACGCTATGAATGGATGAAGTTCACTCAGTTTTATCAATGAAGGACGTTGGGATGTAGTGCTTTCTAAAATTCATAAAGGTGATTATGTATTTATTCAATTCGGGCATAATGATGAGAAATCTAGAGTCACATTACATACAGAATCCGGAAGTACCTTTGATGATAATTTAAGACGTTTTGTGAATGGAACATGTGCTAAGGGAGGAAATCCTGTACTGTTCAATTCTATAGTTCGTCGTAATTTCCCCCCCCCCTAAAGGTGTGACGGAGATAAAGGGTAGTTATGAAAAAGAAGGTCCGGTATTGGTTGATACCCATGGGAAATATCTGGAATCTCCCCGTCGGGTAGCCGGAGAAATGAATGTATCTTTTATTGATTTGAATAAATTGATCCATGACTTGGTTACCGGTATGGGAGTCGAGAATTCAAGAAAATTGTTTATGTGGATTCCTTCCGGACAATATGAATTTTGTCCGGAAGGGAAAATTGACAATACTCACTTGAATATATATATGGTGGACGTCTAGTTGCCAGGTTGGTTGTGGACGCTTTGATGGAAGAAGTGCCGGCTTTGGCAAAATATGTGCGACGTTATGATTATGTGGTGGCGAAAGATGGGAGTGGGGATTTCTTTACAGTTCAGGAAGCAGTGAATGCGGCAGTTGGTGGTGGCAAGAAAACAATATCTATACTTGTCCGTCCGGGAGTATATGAAGAGTATGTTTCTATGCCGGAATCATCGCCTCGAATAGAATTGGTGAAACAGACAGGGGCTGAGATCAGGGATAACGGGTTCACACAAGATGTTTATGTGGCACCTTATAAGGGTGACAGAGTGTGTGCTATCAGTTATCATTTGATAAGAACAGGGTAGGTACATGTACCGAACAATATCCCATCGGGGGAGATAAGTCGAAATCGACTCCTGCGTCTTTAGATAAATGGGTGGAAAGCTTGGTAAACTCCGGTAGATAGGGAGTTGGCAATGATACATGGAATATCGCAGGGATATGATGCTTTTCAAAATCCTAAAATATTGTGGAAATAAGGTAAAGGCTATGGAAAATGAAATATGGGTGGGTACATTTAGAGAGGTAGTTGCCTATACAAAAGAACGAGAAAAAAATCGCTTGAATGTGCTAGAAAACGGCTATGACATAACTCCTCATTTGATATGAATGCACAATTATTTACAGAACCACTGACTATGGTATTAAAATCTGTGGGAAACAGAGTTTAGGAGATTAGGCAAGATGGGAAAAAGCTTTTTCTAAAGAAGGATGCTGATAAGGTTCTTTTCGATTTTAATCCTTATGGAGGGATGATTCAGATTCGTTTTATCTGAGGTGTTGGATATAGTTTTAAAACTAGAATAGGGAAATCCGTTAGTCTTTATTGTAACCATTTAAGGTGTGATAATAAGATTAACGGATTTGTTTTTTGTGAATGCACAAGCAAAGGATTTGCAGGTGGAGATAATGGATGAAAATGGTAATGTGATTACGGGATTTTCCAGAGAGGATTGTAAGGAAATGAATGATTTGAACAGTACTAAACAATTGGTAACTTGGAAATCAGGTAAAAAACTTGCTGCTCTTTCAGGCAAGATAGTTAAAGTGAAGTTTTATGTTACTTATGGCGTCTTTATATGGAATGAATATTTTGAAAAAAGAGATACATAATGAGAACGATACTGTAAAGCTTATGACACTTCATGCATCCAAAGGGTTGGAGTTTTCCCATGTTTTTATCACAGGTGTGAATTATGGGCTGATTCCATTGCAGACCAAAAGTTTTGAGGAGGAAGAGGAGGAACAGCGTCTCTTTTTTGTCGGCATCACAAGGGCGAAGGAACATCTGGAACTTTCCTATTACACAAGTCCGGGACAGTACCGGGCAGCACCCGGGCCGAGCAGATATCTGCGCATGATACCGGAAAATCTGATCGAAGGACAGGAGAAGGATCGGGAGTCTTCGGCAACGCATTTACAGGATCTGAAACGCCAGATCCTTGCAGAGCGTGCAGAGCATATAGAACTGCAGGAAGCCGGCAAAATATCAGGGGGAAAAAATCCATCGGCGAATACAGGAACAAAGAATATTTCAGCAGGAAATGAAACTGTAACCACAGAAAAACGCCGCGTCCGTCATACAAAATACGGCACAGGTTCCGTGGTAAGAGAGGATGACATGATGCTCACTGTTGACTTTGACGATTATGGAGAAAAAGAACTCATGAAAATGTTCAGCGGTCTGGAAGAATTGCCGTGATACTTATATATTGTCAGGTATCGGGCGGCTATGAAAAAGAATTGCGTACTTGTACAAAAAAGAAAACAATTCCTACCTTGACAAGGGGAAATAATGCGTTATAATACTTATATCATATCAAATAACTAGGAAATATCAATTACAAACTAATTTAGAGATAGAAAGAGGTACAAAGATATGAGTAAACTGATTTACTTAGATAATGCGGCAACAACGCAGGTATATCCGGAAGTGTTACAGGAGATGCTTCCATATTTTTCAGAAGTATACAGCAATCCATCTGCAATTTACAGTTTTGCATCTGAGAGCAAAAAGGCGGTTGATAAAGCAAGGACTTCCGTGGCAGAACTGATCAATGCGAAGACAGATGAGATTTATTTTACAGGCGGCGGCAGCGAGTCTGATAACTGGGCATTAAAGGCAACCGCAGACGCTTATGCGTCCAAAGGAAAACACATCATCACAAGCACAATCGAACATCACGCAATCCTTCACACCTGTGCTTACCTGGAGAAAAAAGGTTTTGAGATCACGTATGTGAACGTTGACGAAAACGGTAAAGTAAAACTGGACGAGTTAGAGGCAGCAATCCGTCCTGACACAATCCTGATTTCCATAATGACAGCAAATAACGAGATCGGAACCATCCAGCCGGTCAGGGAGATCGGACGTATCGCACATGAACATGGTGTATTATTCCACACCGATGCTGTACAGGCATTTGGACATATTCCGATTGATGTGGAAGAGATGAACATCGATATGTTAAGTGCCAGCGGTCACAAGATTAACGGACCAAAGGGAATCGGTGTTATGTATATCAGAAAAGGCGTGAAGATTCTTTCCTTCATCCACGGTGGTGCGCAGGAGAGAAAACGTAGAGCCGGAACTTTGAACGTACCGGGTATTGTAGGCATCGGTAAAGCAGCCGAAATCGCAAAAAATACCATGGCAGAGAGAAGTGCAAAAGAGATCAGTTTAAGAGATCATCTGATCGACCGTATTTTAACAGAAATCCCATATGTGAGATTGAATGGTGACAGACATGACCGTCTGCCAAACAATGTAAACGTATGCTTCCGTTATATCGAGGGTGAGTCCATGCTGATTTTATTAGACCAGGCAGGTGTTTGTGCATCCAGTGGTTCCGCATGTACTTCCGGATCTCTGGATCCTTCCCATGTACTGCTGGCTATCGGCTTAAAGCATGAGGAAGCACACGGCTCCTTGCGTCTGACCTTATCTGAGGAAAGCACGAAGGAAGAGATGGACATCGTGGCGGAAGAAGTGAAGAAAATCGTACAGAGACTGCGGGATATGTCTCCTTTATATGAAGATTTCCTGAAAAGCCAGAAGAACAACTAAGTGAGAAAGAAGAGGATAACAGATACATGTACAGTGAAAAAGTAATGGACCACTTTCAGAACCCCAGAAATGTAGGGGAGATCGAGGATGCCAGCGGCGTAGGTACCGTGGGCAACGCAAAGTGCGGAGATATTATGAGAATGTTCCTGGACATTGACGAGAACGGGATCATCCGGGAAGCAAAATTCAAGACCTTCGGCTGCGGCGCTGCCGTAGCTACCAGCTCCATGGCTACCGAACTGGTAAAGGGTAAGACCATTCAGGAAGCATTACAGGTAACGAACAAGGCTGTAATGGAGGCTCTGGACGGACTGCCGCCCGTAAAGGTACACTGCTCACTGCTTGCAGAGGAAGCGATTCATGCAGCACTGTGGGATTATGCAGAGAAGAACCATATCACCATCGAAGGACTGCAGAAGCCCAAGAATGACATTAGTGAGGGCGAAGAAGAGGAAGATTATTAAGATCTTT
>OGGC01001059.1_pt1 | contig 20024 bp, 22 predicted proteins | sample 1571181 | NCBI WGS metagenome assembly OGGC01 (sample SAMEA2581930, study PRJEB24529) | metagenome | biome: Human gut stool | place: China | collected 2011 | reverse complement strand
GATTTTGCTGTACTGGGGCTTTCACTGAGCTACATTCCGTTAAACCGCATGGCATACTCCATCCTCACTGTGCTTCTGTCCGGACAGATCATCGAATACAAGCTCCGCATCTTCATACTTGATCTCCTGATCTCCGATATCTCCATTCCAGAAATAAGCGATTGCCAACAGTGTAAATGCGATCAGATCCAAGATCAAAAATCCGATCAGCAGCGAACGGTAACGGTTCGACGTCTTTGTTCCTTCTTCCATCCCAATACTCCTTTCTGTAAATGCTGCATAGACCATAAGAAACATGCCTCCGGTTTCTTATGGTTATCGCGACAGTCGCCAAGGTCTTGTGCAAGCACAGACTTTGGCTCGTTGTCCGCGTAAAAAAAGAGCAGCAATTGTTTTATTGCTACTCTTAGTATTGGTTTTTTTGTTCTGTTTTTAATTAGTGTATTTTTGCTTTGTCTGCCAGTTCTTTCATATCCCTGGCATTTTCAACCGCGGCATTTGTGATCTCTGCACCGCCAAGCAGTCTGGCAATCTCAAGCACAGATTCTTCCCGGTCTAACTTGGAGATCTGCGTGATCGTCTTGCCATCCTTTACCACTTTTTCAATTCTGTAATGGCTGTCCGCCATTGCCGCGATCTGTGGCAGATGCGTAATACTGATCACCTGATGCGCTTTTGATATAACCGCAAGCTTTGTTGCCACACTTGATGCTGCTCTGCCGCTGATACCAACATCAATCTCATCAAATATCAGAGTATCAATGTTATCTTCCGATGCCATGCAGGATTTGATCGCAAGCATGATCCTCGAAAGCTCACCGCCGGATGCAACCTCATAAAGCGGACGTTCCTTTTCTCCGACATTTGTCGATACAACAAAGTAACAATCATCGATACCGGAGATGCCCGGATGCGCCAGACGGTCAAAATGCATATCGAACCGGATCTGATTAAAGCTCAGATCCTCCAGCGCCTCTGATACCCGCTTACATAATTCTTTTGCCTGAATCTTTCGTTCTGCACTTAAAGCTTCCGCTGCCTGATCCAGTTCTTTTTTTGCTGTTTCTACTTTCTGCTGCAATTCTTCTGCATATTCCTCATACTGCACAAGCTTTGCTTCATCCTGCTTCAACTGCTCCAGATAGGCAAGCACATCGTCTGTCGTTCTGCCGTATTTTCCTTTTAAATTATTAATGGTATTCAACCGGTCTTCAACCTCATGGAATTCAGACTCATCGAATTCCATACTCTGCATATAATCACTGACCGATACGTTAAAATCATTTAACAACGAATCAATATTGGTAAGCTCACTGAAGATGCTCTCCATCTCCTCGTCCAGACCTTTTACCGCTTTTAAGCTTGCAAGCGCACGTCCAATCTCATTTCCGGCAGATGCGTTCCGATTATACCCTGTGATCGAATAAACCTCAGAAACTGCTTCCACGATATCCTTGGCATTCACCATCTTACGATACTGTTTTTCCAGTTCTTCATCTTCTCCCGGAACCAGCCTGGCACCTTCAATCTCTCCTGCTTCAAACTGGATATATTCCAGCTTCCGTTTCCGCTCGCCCTCATCCATCTGTCCTTCTTCCAGTTCTTTTCGAAGATCTTCAAATGTTTTATAGCAGTCTTCATATTTCTGTTTTAATGATGCAAGCGGTCTTTTTGCAAACTTATCCAGAATATTCAAATGCTCTGCCTTCTTCAACAGGATCTGCTGCTCATGCTGTGCATGCATATCCACAAGAAGTGCCGAAACATCTTTTAACTTTGCTGCTGTTACTGTCCGGTCATTAATAGTATTCATGGTTCTGCCATTTACTATTCGTCTGGTTATGATGATCTCTCCATCCTCTGATGGTGTAACGTCAAGCTCCTGCAGCTGCTCAAACAATGATTCATCATCAATAAAAAATAATAACTGACAGAAGCCTTCTTTTTCCGGATCTCTCAGCATATCTTTTGGGAGCTTGCCTCCCATACCAATCTTTAAAGCTCCCATGATAATAGACTTACCTGCACCGGTCTCACCGGTTAAGATATTCAGTCCATCTGTAAAATTGATATTTGCATCTTCAATCAATGCGATATTTTTTATGTGTACATTTAAAAGCATATGTCCTCCTGTATATTCCATGCACAAAATAACAGAATTTACATCTTTTCAATCTGCGCCTTGATCGACATCGTCAGGCTCTTATCCTTCACAGCAAGGAAGATCGTATCATCTCCCGCGATACAGCCCATCAGCCCATCAATATCCATATGATCCAGCGCTGCCGCTACAGCCATGGCAACACCGGAGATTGTCTTGATCACGATCAGGTTCTCTGCCGCATCTACAGAAATAATTCCTGTGCTCAGCACCTTCTTATAGGAATCCAGTGTCTCATAACGATTGTTCTTCTCTACGGCATATTTCTGTCTGGCTCCCGGTACGGATACCTTTGTCAGATTCATTTCCCGAATATCTCTGGAAACGGTTGCCTGTGTTGCCTGAAATCCCTCTTCCTTCAGTTTCTCCAGAAGATCATCCTGTGTTTCAATATCATATTTTTCAACAAGCTCCAGTATCTTTGCCTGTCTTTGATATTTCATCTCAGTTTCCTCCTAATTTATTTCTAAGTATTTCATAAAAGTTCACATTACTTGCCTTGATCAGCCTGGTTATCTTCTCAGACTTGCGGATATCCACCCGGTCGCCAACGGATAATTCCACATCGTTACCGCCATCAAAGGAACAGATTGCCTCTGTATCCTGCGTCTTACGCTTCTTAGTGATCTCTATCGTGATCCTCTCTTTGCCGGATAATACGATACTCTTTGCAGTCAGCGAATGCGGTGATACCGGCGTGATCACTAATAACTCTGCATCCGGGCTGACGATCGGTCCTCCTGCCGACAGATTATAGCCGGTAGAGCCTGTCGGTGTCGATATCACAACACCATCTGCCTCATATGTATCAAGCACCTGCCCATCAACAGACACATTAAGCCCTATCAATCTGGAAAATCCTGCACGGCTGATCACGATATCATTTAAGGCACTCTTGCGATACGTTGTCCCATCTGCTTTTGTCACCGTACCTGTAACCATCATTCGTTCTTCAATCGTAAAATCATCCGTCAGCAGCCGATCCAGTATCTCTTCGATATTAGCAACTTCCCCTTCTGTCAGGAAGCCTACCGTACCCAGATTAATTCCAAATAACGGTATATCAATATCTTCCGTCTCACCTGCCATGCATAACAGTGTTCCATCACCACCGAGAACCAGTACACAGTCAAACTGCTCTTTCTTTAAAGTCTCCCAATCCGAAGGCTCAAGCCGGAATACATCCCGCACCATACAGACTGCTCCATGTGCTTCCAAGTAACTCTGTATTCTGTTTGTAACTGTCGAATCGGTGTCCTTATCGGGATTCACCACGATCATAAAACGATTCATCGGATTTATACTCCTCTTACAGGCTTCTGTGTGACTCTTCCACCATAGCCTTTATATCAAATTCTTTATTTTCCTTTGTCTGATCCTTTGTTATGTACAAAAGATACTCGATATTTCCTTCCGGTCCCTTGATCGGTGAATAACTTAAGTCAAGTGTTTTAAATCCTATCTGTCGTGCAAAATCAACGATCATTTCAACCACTTCCACATGCACCTTCTGATCTCTGACAACGCCTTTTTTACCGACCTTTTCTCTGCCGGCTTCAAACTGCGGCTTGATCAGACACACGATCTCTCCGTCATCTGTCAACAGCTCTTTTACCGGAGGAAGTACCTTTGTCAAGGAGATAAAGGATACGTCGATCGATGCAAATTCAATCCTGTCTTCGATATCATCCGGTGTCACATAACGGATATTTGTTTTCTCCATACAGACAACCCGCTCATCGTTTCGAAGCTTCCATGCAAGCTGTCCGTGCCCGACATCCACCGAATATACCTTGACCGCACCATTTTGCAGCATACAATCTGTAAATCCACCGGTTGAAGACCCGACATCCATTGCCACTTTTCCCGCAAGACTTACTCCGAAGCAGTCCATTGCCTTTTCAAGCTTTAAACCGCCGCGGCTCACATATTTTAATGTATTTCCTCTTACTTCTATCTGTGCTTTCTCATCAAATGTCGATCCGGCCTTGTCTTCCTTTATGTTATCCACATAGACAATGCCCGACATGATGATCGCCTTTGCTTTTTCTCTGGACTCTGCAAGCCCACGATTTACCATCATTACATCCAGTCGTTCTTTCATCTCTACTCCATCATATCCTGAATCCGGTCATATATGGATTCAGCATCTATCTTTAGCATCTTTCTCAGTTCTTCTATGCTTCCGTGACAGACAAAGGTATCTTCAATTGCGATCGGAAGCACCTTCACATCACTTGCCTTTGATTCCAGATATTCCTCAACCAGAGCACCATAACCGCCATGCAGGATACCTTCCTCGATCGTCACGATCAGTTTATGTGACTCTGCCAAATGATCGATCATTGCTTTGTCTAACGGCTTGATAAACCTTGCATTGACAAAGGTCACCTGTCTGCCTTTCTGTAAGAACCGATTATATAATTTCTCGGTTTCTTCCACCATATTTCCAACCGCTACTAACGCGATCTCACTTCCCTCACGAAGGATCTCACTCTTTCCGTATTCGACCGGCTCATTATAATCTTTTAAGCCGTAATATGCCTGTCCTCTGGCGTATTTGATCGCTACCGGTCCGTCATAGGCTACTGCCCATTCCATCGCTCTAGTGAGCTCATAGCGGTTCTTCGGAGCCATAATGACCAGATTCGGAATATGCGATAAAAATGCCGTATCAAAGATTCCCTGATGTGTCTCACCATCTGCCCCGACCAGCCCTGACCGGTCGATTGCAAATATCACATGCAGGTTCTGCATACAGACATCGTGCAGAATCTGATCGTAAGCCCGCTGTAAGAAGGAAGAATACACTGCTACCACAGGGATCATACCTTCCGCAGCAAGTCCTGCCGCGAATGTGACCGCATGTTCTTCTGCGATTCCCACATCAAAGGTTCGATCCGGGAATCTCTCTGCAAATTTATTGACTCCGGTTCCCTTGCTCATTGCCGCTGTGATCGCAACGATCCGGGTATTTTCCGTTCCGAGCTCTACTAACTTTCTTGCAAATACACCTGTATAGGATAAACCTTTTTCGACATTTTTAACTTTACCGGTTTCAATATCAAAGGAACTGATTCCATGGAAATAGCATGGATGCTTCTCTGCAAATTTATACCCTTTTCCCTTGATCGTTTTTATATGAACCAGAATCGGCTTATTTAACTTAAATGCACGTTTAAAGGTTTCTTCCATCAATCTTATATTGTGTCCATCGATCGGACCGATATAGGTAACACCCATTTCTTCAAAGAACATTCCCGGAACAAACATCTGCTTCAAAGAATCCTTCGACCGCTTCAGTCCTTTAGCAAGCTTCTCGCCTGCTACCGGTATATGCATCAGTGCTTTCTCGATTCCGTTTTTCAGATCATTATATGGCTGACCGACACGAAGCTTACTCAGATAGCTTGACATTCCTCCTACATTGTGGTCGATCGACATCTCATTGTCATTCAGCACGACCAGACATCCGGTCTTGACCTCTGCCATGTTATTTAGCGCTTCATAGACCATGCCACCGGTGAAGGAACCGTCACCGACAACGGCTGCAATCTTCTCCTTCGTTCCTTTGATCCCTCTTGCGCATGCCATACCAAGTGCCGCCGACATCGCGGTCGAACTGTGTCCTGTATTAAAAGCATCACAATCACTCTCACTGGTCTTGGGAAATCCGCTTAAACCGCCAAACTTCCGTAGTGTTGTCATCTGATCTTTTCGTCCGGTCAGGATCTTATGCACATAGGACTGATGTCCTACATCCCATACCAACTTATCAGCCGGGAAATCCATCGCACGATGAAGTGCGATCGTAAGTTCCACGCACCCAAGGTTTGACGCCAGATGCCCACCCGTCTCGCTGACATTTGCGATCAGAAACTCCCGGATATCCTGTGCCAGCTCCGGCAGATCTTTCTCATCTATTTTCTTTATGTCATTTGGTTCTTGTATTCGATCCAGTATACTCATATCTTTCATCTCTGTTATTTCTTTCTGTTGACCAGTTCCAGAATCAATTCATCCAGAAATTCATTCTTATACGGAAGCTGATCCAGTCTTGTAACCGCACGCTTGGATATCTCCGCGACATCCTTCTTGGACTCCTCAAGTCCGTGGATCGTGACATAGGTTACTTTACCATTTTCTTCATCTGAGCAGACAGGCTTTCCAAGCACTGCACTGTCACCCAGAATGTCCAGAAGATCGTCCTGGATCTGGAATGCCAGTCCGATATCCGATGCGATCATTTCGACCTGCTTCAATTCATCTTCCGTTGCTCCGGCAAGAACTGCACCGATCATCATAGATGCTTCGATCAACGCACCGGTCTTATTCTCATACACAAAATGAAGCTGATCACCACTCATCTGCTTCCCTGTCATCTCTACATCTACAACCTGACCACCGATCATTCCGTTTACACCTGCTTTTTTTGCAAGGATCGTGAATGCCCTGGCAACAGTCTGATTCCCCGGTTCCAGTTCAAATGCCTTACAGGCTGTCTCAAATGCATAATTTAAAAGCGCATCACCAGCAAGGATCGCCATTGCCTCACCAAATACCACATGTGAAGTCTTTCTTCCTCTGCGGTATTCATCATTATCCAATGCCGGCAAATCATCATGGATCAGGGAATAGGTATGTATCATCTCGATCGCTGCCATAAACGGCTCTACAACTTTTCCTGTTCCGCCAAATAAACGGTAGGTTTCCTGCATTAATAACGGACGTAATCTCTTTCCCCCTGCCTGAAAGGAATAGTTCATTGCCGTAAATATAGTTTTCTGGAACCCTTCTTCTGCCGGTGCATATGTGTATATAATATTCTGTACTTCCTTTGTATGAAGTTCTAATTTATTCTTTTCCACTGTTCTCTCCACTTAATACGATCATTTTTTTTTCAACATCACACAAATCATCCTTACATGCCTGAACAAGCTGTACGCCCTCTGCGTAGGCTGCCAGACTATCCTTTAACGATGTCGCAGGATTCTCTAAGACAGCCGTGATCGCTTCTATTTTCTTCAGGGATTCCTCGATTGAGAAATCCTTCTTTTCCATCTTCTCTGCCATTTCTAATCTTCCTCTTTCACATCCGTTACTCTTGTCTCGATCAGACCATCATGAACACGGATGGTAATGTGGTCATCTTTTTCTATCTCTTTTATCGTCGTTACCGGCGTTCCGGTCTTTTCGATATATCCAAATCCATTTATAAGCTTCGCCGATGGTGACAGACCATGCAGACGTTCTGCAAGAAGCATCACCCGATGTTCGTATCTGTCGTATTTATTCTTCATAGCACGGTTTAAACGATCTGACAGATCATCCAGATAAATCTGCTGCTGTGCAAGCCTCTGCTTCGGATTCAGGATACGAAGATGCCTTTCTGCAGCCTGCAGCTTCTCCTGATATACTGCAAGTCTCCGTTTCATCAGATAATCCATCTGTCGTCCCTGATTTATGACCTGATGGACTGTAGACATCACATCCGGGATTGCCTGCTCACAGGCGGCTGATGGTGTTGGTGCTCGAAGATCTGCTGCATAATCTGCGATCGTATTATCAATCTCATGACCTGTACCGGAAATGATCGGCGTCTTTGCATGGTAGATTGCCCATGCAACGACCTCCTCATTAAACGCCCAGAGGTCTTCGATCGAGCCGCCGCCACGACCGATAATGATCGTATCTACGCCCATGTTATCCAACACTTCGATTCCATGCGCGATATCTTCTGCTGCCCCATCTCCCTGTACCTTTGCCGGATACAGGATAAGCTGGACATATGGATTTCTTCTCTTTGCGATGTTTCTGATATCCTGGATCGCCGCACCTGTCTGTGCTGTCACGATGCCTACCCGCTTCGGATATACCGGTATCGGCTTCTTGATATCGAATTCAAACAGTCCCTGTTCATACAGCTTCTGTTTCAACTGTTCATACCGCTCATAGAGATTTCCAATCCCATCCAGCTTGATCTCTTTTACATATAACTGATATCTGCCATCCCGTTCGTAGATATTCACACTTCCGTGGCAGACTACCTGCTGCCCGTTTTCCAGTTTGAAATCAAGACCGGAATATGCATAACTTTTAAACATAACAGCCATGATCGAACCGGTCTCATCCTTCAATGAAAAATAGATATGCCCGGAACTGTGATATTTGCAGTTAGAGACTTCTCCCTTCACATAAATATCACCAAGCAGATAATCACTGCTGATCAGATTCTTGATATATCCATTTACCTGTCCGACGGTATAGCTTTTCTTTGCCATATTCTCACCTAATCTGCAAGCTTTGCAAGAAGTGCATTAATGAAGCTCTTTGCTTCTACATCGCAGTATGTCTTTGCAAGCTCTACTGCTTCATTGATCGCTACCTTTACAGGAATATCTTCATCAAACTTGATCTCATATACAGCCAGTCTTAAGATAGCAAGCTCGGCTTTTCCGATTCTTCCAAGCTTCCATCCCTGTGAGATACCACTGATGATTTCATCGATCTCAGTAATATGGGAAACAACTGCCTCTACACGATCTATGATATATGCTTTTTCTTCCTCTGTCATGGCAACAGCATCCATCTTGTTATCGTCTTCATCATAAAGGCTGGCATGCTCCAGTTCGAGCTCTGCTTCTTCTCTGATCTCTGAAACATCATTGAATTCCAGACTGAATAAAATTTTAAATACGGTTTCTCTTATCTCTCGTCTTGTCATATGTTCCTCTCTAGTTTGCGTCTGCCATGCGAACGCCGGCTACACGTATATTTACCTTGGTTACATTAAGACCTGTCATTGTCTCAATTGCCTGCTTTACTTTATCCTGAACCTGTGTTGTCACAGTCGGAATGCTATACTCATATAATACGTCAATCGCAAGATCTACTTTCACTTCACCCGGCAGTAATTCTACCTTCACTCCCTTTGCCGGATTCTTCTTGCCCAAACGGCTTGCGAGTTCATTTGATAATGAGCCAGCAAGTCTTGATACGCCATCTACCTCAGTTGCAGCCAGACCTGCGATGATCGCGATTACTTCGCCCGCGATCTGTACATGTCCGATGGAATTTTCTTCTTCTATATTTTCATACGTGCTTGTATTCTCTTCACTCATTCTGTATACCTCCAGACTTCCTGTATTTGTACATATTGATTCAATATTATACCGCAATTATGAAAAACATTCAACACCCGGAATTGACGGGGAAAATTCAGAATAGCTGCTGGTTTTGTGAAGGATATGCAGCTATGGGCTGTCGGCTGGTACTTGTATCCTATAACAACACACTTCTCTGCACATACTTCTGTGCAAACTCGCCTGCGGCTCAAACATGCACCCGTATGTGCTGACAATGTGCACTTCATAACGGAAGCTTCACTAATGTTGTTATAGGATACAAGTACCAGCCAGACAGATCATACCTGCATATCCATTCACTTTGTACAATAGCTAATTCCGAATTTATTCATATTCTTTGAACTATCTTATGACTTTATACTAATTTATAGTTTCCAACATAGTATCTGCATTGTTGGTAATGTTTATTTATATTTTGGCATAATATAATTAAAACGTATATCCGTTGCGATTTCTTCATCTTTGACGATAATACATATTTTTACATAATAAAATACATCTTGTAACAGACACTCTTGCTGTTTAGTTGTACAAAACAGGCAGGATGTTATGCACCCTGCCTGAAAAGCTTTATAATAATATCAATATTTCACTTTTAAATAAATCATCTGTTCATTTAATCTTCATAGTCACTGTCATAAGTTAAATTGAATATTACATTTGCAACATTTCCACTTTCTTTTGATAACTTATAATAGTAAGTATGACCCGCATACATATATGCAGTAATTGACGCACTGGAACTTGAATCAAACCAGTCATATCTATCATTCGAACTATCCGGATCTGAGTATTCATATACATCTATACTCTTATCCAGTCCGCTTACACTTGGCACATAGAATTCATAATATCCGCTTGTTGTAGGTGTAAATTTAAGAATCGCAGGACTGACCGGAGATACTGTAATGCTCTGATTTGAACCCGTATTGACTGTGCTTATATTACTGGAAATAACAACATTTGCTGTTACCATAGTACTGTTTCCTGCAACTGTTACATATGCTGTAGCCGTATAGTCATATATGGAGTTCTTCGTCTTGCTTGTTAATACATAATTTCCATTTTTCAGGTAAAGTGTATTTCCGAATCCACAGCTCTTACCGGTAGCATCATACCAGGTTTCGAATGAAGAATCTGATACAATTGAATTATTGGAATAAATCATAACCTTGTAAAGCGGAAGCTGGATATCATAACCTGACTGGGTAGCCTGAAGCGACTGGGAGTACAGATACTTCAATGTTCCTTTGTAAGAAGCTTCAATATCATATGTACCCTGCTCTAATGTAATAGAATATGCACCTTCACTATTTGCCGATGTGCCGATATCTGAACTATAACGGCTTGCTTTATTCTGATTTGTAAATGAAATATCTGCATATGGAACTGGGAAAAGCCATGTCGCTGTCCGGCATGTGTGTGGCGCTTTCGGCGGCACTCGTCTATGACAAGAAGACGGTTGTGCTCAGTATCCTTGGAACCTATTTTAACGGCATTGTGCTGGATCATTTTATTTTTGACCATGACATGAAGCGCCGTGTCTGCATCATCACCGAAAAGGAAGAAGAACTGCGCAAGTTTATCATAGAGGATCTGCACAGTGGAGCGACGATCTATGAGTCGATCGGTGCATACAATATGCAGAAGCGGAACGAAATCATCACCATCGTGGACAAGGCGGAGTATCAGAAACTTATGAATTATATCAGCCGTGAGGACCCGCATGCATTTATTACGGTATATACGGTGTCGGATATCCGCTATCAGCCGAAGCGGTAGCAGACAAAATGCGATAGGAATGAGGCAAAAAAGGAGAAATATACATGGGAAGCTATGACAACACAGACATTTCATACAAAGCTGCAGGCGCAGAGACTTATCATCTGCCGATTCTCTATACAGAGGACGAGCGCAGCAGTTACGCCGCGTGGGGCATAAAAAAAGAAAAACTGTTGCTGCCGTTCGCCGTTGCCACGATCCTGATTGATGCGTTTGTGCTTTGCGCCACGGTTGTTTATCTGTTGGCGGTAAGAAGGCAGACACCGGCATTTTCGGTCTGGATTTCGTGCTGGGGAGGTCTGGTCGGTGATGTCTCCTACGGTGTGGCGCTGGTCTTGACGGTTCTTATTTTAAAGCCGCTTGACTGGTTGTTCGATAAAATTATGCACAGACCGGAGGAACCAAAGATGCTGCAGGTGACGCCGAAGGAAACGGGCGTCTCGTATTTCCTGCTTCGCGGTACAACGGTACTTGCGCAGGGAATGCTCACGTGGGATGCGTGGGAGGCTGCGCTCACTGTGGAGACGAATGAGATATTGCTCGAGGGGCAGAGACTGCGGATCGGAAGCAATACGATCGCATCGATCTATCCGCCTGAAAAACAGAAGCCGTGGATGGATCATCCGGCGGAGCAGATAACGGGAACCATCAGCCTGGCGTATATCCGGGAAAATATGCAGGGGTACCGGGCGTCCCTGGAAGAACAGAAAAGGGAAGCAGAGTGGAGACGGCAGAATCCATAGATCTGCCGGTGGAAAATAAAAGAAAATGGAGACAGATACAGATGAGATATCCGAAAAATTTATCCGAACATGGAACGATCGGTTTTGTGGCGCCATCCTTCGGGTGTGCGACCGAGCCGTATCACACCGCATTTTTAAGTGCACAGAAAAAATTCAAAAACATGGGACATACCCTGGATCTCGGACCGAATTGTTATGCCGACTGCGGAATTGGGATCAGTAACACGCCGGAGGCGTGCGGCAGAGAACTGACAGAGTATTACTGCAGCGATAAGAATGAGGTGCTGATCTCCTGCGGTGGCGGGGAACTGATGTGTGAGACACTGGACGCGGTGGATTTTGAACAGATCCGGGCGGCTGCTCCCAAGTGGTACATGGGATATTCCGACAATACAAACATGACATATCTTTTAGCGACGCTCTGCGATACCGCATCGATCTACGGCCCGTGTGCGGCAGCGTTCGGCATGGAGCCGTGGCATCCGAGTCTTTCGGATGCATATGCACTTCTGCGCGGACAGAAGCATACGGTAAACGGATATGATCTCTGGGAAAAGGAAAGCCTAAAAGACGTTGAGCATCCGCTTGCGCCATACCATGTCACGGAACAGCGGATTTTGCATGTTTTCCCGGAACCGACGGAGGCACTTACGGTGCAGGGACGCCTGATCGGCGGATGTATGGACTGTCTGGTGAATCTTCTGGGGACAACTTATGATAAAACAACCGGGTTTGTGGAAAAGTATAAGAATGACGGTATGATCTGGTTCCTGGAATCCTGTGATCTTAATGTGATGGCGATCCGGCGGGCGGTCTGGCAGATGAAGCATGCCGGCTGGTTTTCCCATGTGAAAGCTTTTCTGATCGGAAGACCTGCCGTCTACGGGCAGGAACTGATGGGGCTGGATCAGTACCATGCGGTGTGGGATCTGTTGAAAGATTACGGGGTGCCGGTCATTATGGATGTGGATATCGGACACCTCGCACCGATGATGCCGCTGGTGTGCGGAAGCTATGCAACGGTGCAAGTGAACGGAAATGACATCTCCGTGAAGATGGAGTATTTATAGAATAATGTTAATATTTTTGCCGATGCCGGTGTTTAAGAGGGTATCCAGATCCAGACTCTGGGATACGATCTGTGCCGCGGTGGTGGCAGTGGCGTCATCCGGACTCTCTGTGGCACCGGATGTGGTGGTGCCGTCTGCTGCGGAAGAACCGGTGGCAGCGGCATTTTTTTTCTGCATCAGCCGGTTGTTGTCAGAAGCGACGAGCGCCTCGCCGCGGCTTGCAAACCGTTTGGCATATGTTGAGGTGCGCTGCATGTAAGCCGCATCAGCGGAAAAAAGTTCCTTGAACTTGGAGAGATCCGCACTCTCAAATAAGGTTGTACGGCTTGTGAGTGTGCCGTCATCATTGATGGTAATGCCGATCTTATCGAGTTCGGAAGAATATTCGCTGGTAATATTTTTCAACTGCTTTGCACTGCGCTCCAAGGTACGGTCCGAGGAACTGCCGGCAGAGGAAAGCATGTTGTTGTAGGTCTGAATATAGGCGAGCACGCTGTTGCGCGTGTTGGCGTCCTGGTCATCCGAAAAATCAGAGGAAGTCAGCCGGCGTACTGCCTGACGAAGCGCCCTGCCGTCTGCGAGAGCGAGCTGGTTGCCACTGAATTCACGGCGTTTGGAGGAAGTCCCGGCTTCCCGGTTGGAACGGTAGAAACTGCGCAGGTAATATTTGGAACTTAAGGTAGTGCCGGATCCGATATACGCTGTATTTGACATAGTGATTCCTCCTTAAAAAGATTCTCTAATATGTTTCGGCAGAATGCGGCATAGAATTAACCATAGAAAACAAAAAACGGATATGCTATACTAAATTCCAAAGAATTCAGCCTGGGAACAGAAACTACTGAATTCTGGCGACTGGGATGTATGAGAGGAGGATATCATATGGAAGCAATGATCTGGATAGGTCTGATTATTCTTTTTGTGGTGGTTGAGATTGCGACGGTAGGACTGACGTCCATCTGGTTCGCAGGGGGCGCGCTGATTTCCCTGATTCTGTGCCTGTGCGGCGTGGGACTGGGCTGGCAGATCGGCGTATTTTTCGTGGTTTCCCTGATTCTGGTGGCATTTACCCGGCCGTGGGCGGTGAAGTATTTAAAGCCGCATCTGATCCGGACCAACTACGAGCAGGCAATCGGTGAAAACGTATGTCTGACGGAGACGGTAGACAATCAGAGAGGAACCGGTACCGCGGTCTACAAGGGACAGGAGTGGACGGCGAGAGCCAGCGAGGATGGAAAAAGATATGAGGCGGGAACGATCGTGAAGGTAAAGGAGATCCGCGGTGTGACCATGTATGTCACCGAAAGCGGACTGATGCCGCAGGTTCCGACGACACCGCAGACAGAGCAAAAGGCAGAATAATATGAAGCTGGGAATGGTATTTGAGGGAGGCGCCAACCGTACGGTGTTCTCCTGCGGAGTGATGGATGCGTTTCTTAAGGAGGGGCTGATGCCGGATTATCTGATCGGCGTCTCCGCTGGGATCGCATACGGTGTATCCTACCTGTCGGGACAGAAGGGCAGGAATATTGAGGTTGTGGAAAATTATATCGCGGACAAGCGGTATATGGGCATGCGGCATCTCTTTAACCGGAAGGAGAAAGCATATTTTAATACGAAGTTCGTGTTTGAGGAAGTGCCGAATGAACTGATTCCGTTTGACTATGACGCGTTTGCAGCGTATCCGGGAAAAGTCGAGGCAGCAGTGACCAACATTCATACCGGAAAAGCCGAATATGTCGAAGTGCCGAGGGGACGGGACATGCGCGATACGCTGGTGGCGAGTTGTTCGCTGCCGATCCTTTTCCAGCCAGTGAAGCTTGGCAGACATTATTATCTGGATGGCGGGATTGCCGATTCCATCCCGTATGAACACGCGCTGGCGGAGGGATGCGACAGACTCATCGTGGTGCTCACAAGAGAGCGCGGATATGTGAAGAAGACGGAGAAGGCAGTCCGCCTTACGGACAAGCTGTACAAAAAATATCCGAAGATTGTGGAGAGCATGGATTCCCGGGCGGAGCGCTACAATGAATGTATGGCCAGACTGCAGGAACTCGAGCAGGAGGGAAAAATCTTCGTCATCGCTCCGGAATCCACCTATGGGGTGGGACGGACGACCACGGACGTCATCAAGCTCCGGAGGCTTTACGACGAGGGTTATGAACTGACAGAAAAGCGCATGCAGGAACTGCGTGCATATCTGGGATAAGAAAGAGAGGAAACAAACGATGAAGATCGTATTTCTGGATGCAAAGACGATCGGTGATGACATCGATCTGTCCGGCTATGACGCGCTGGGCGAGGTTGTAAAATACGGATTTTCCACACCCGAGGAGGCAAGAGAACGCACCCGGGATGCGGATGTGATTGTTCTCAACAAAGTTGTGATCAACGAGCAGTCCATCGGCGAGGCGGAGCACTTAAAGCTGGTATGTGTGACGGCGACGGGAACCAACAATCTCGACAAGGAATATCTGGATCAGCGTGGGATTGCATGGCGCAACGTGGCGGGCTATTCCACGGAGACAGTGGCACAGCATACGTTTGCATTATTGTTCTATCTGCTGGAAAAGTTACATTATTATGATGAATATGTAAAATCAGAAAAATATGTGGGGGATGTTTCCTTTACACATTTTGACAATGTGTTTCATGAGCTGAGCGGGAAGACATGGGGCGTCATCGGCCTTGGCGCGATCGGCAGAAGAGTGGCGGACATTGCGGGCATGTTCGGGTGCCGGGTGCTCTACTATTCCACCTCCGGAAAACACGATCAGCCGGGATACGAGAGAGTAGATTTTGATACGTTGCTCGCGGAGTCGGACATCGTGTCGGTGCATGCGCCGCTGGATGCCAATACGGAAGGGCTTATGAACGCCGGAGCGTTTGCAAAAATGAAAAAATCTGCGATTTTCCTGAATCTTGGAAGAGGACCGATTGTGGTGGAGAAAGATCTCGCGGAGGCGTTAAAGAGCGGTACGATCGCTGCAGCAGGACTGGATGTGCTCTCGGCGGAGCCGATGCGGGCAGACAATCCGCTGCGTGAGATCAAGGACAGTGATAAGCTGATGATTACGCCGCATATCGCATGGGCAAGCATTGAGGCACGCACGCGTCTGATGAAGATCATTGAGGGACAGATCCGGGAATTTTTCCATCTGTAAAAGAATGCGCCTATTTAGGGGCGCATCAGCTTGGAATCTGCGCATCCAGACCGCTGTGGAAGGACAGATTGCCGTATTCTTTTAGAAATTCCAGAGTGAGCTGTTTCTGCAGCTCACTTTTTGGTTCTGTATGCAGTAATGTGTGAAGCTTTCGCATCATGGTAAGGCAGCGCGCACTGCTTTTTTCGTACAGATCAAAAAAGCTTTCTGTGGAGACGCGTGTGGCATCCCAGGGATTCTTCCAGGAGGCATGCCTCAGGTTAAAAGGATCCGTGCGGAAAAACAGTGTGTCGCTCGGTATCAACGGGGAAAATAACGGGTATCCCAGAAAATGCTTCTCCATGAACCGGAAAAGAACCTTTTTTTGTCCGGTTTCATCGTGAAGAATTCGCATGCCGAGCGGAAGCGAGATGATTCCCATCCACATGGTGCTGCGATGAATGGAAAGTTCGGGGAATGCGTAATGATAGGCATCGTACAGGAGCCCGGCAATCACGCGTTTCTGGGCAAAAGTCAGCTGGATCGTATCGGCGGCGTGGAATTCACAGGGTGTCTTGTGGCGCTTTCTGGCAAGCAGTTCGGTGTCGATCTCTGTCTCGAGATAGGCATGTCTGGAAAAATAGCTTTTCTCCTTCTTGTCATGGTAATGCGTCATGGCATAGATATAGGGATGGCATGTGGTGTCGAGCAGATAGTGCCCCAGGAAACCGGAGATGTAGGCTTCGGCAATGCCCCGGTCTGCAGCGGACGAGAGACGACCGTAACTTTCCAGCAGTCCGTGAAAAAAGGCACGCGGCTCCGTGGTGTGTGCGAGGGCACCGAGATTGTGGCGGTGCAGGGCATAGGACGGAAGATAATAGAAAAACAGATCCGGTCCCTGCAGTCCGAACGCATAAGCGCTGCGGTTATAAAACAGATTTTTTTTCTGGAAATTACATTTTAACTGGTGATAGATTTCTTCGCCAAACAGATAATGTGTAACAAAACCTGGCATGGGAATTCCTCCTTTCGTTCATCATGAGTATAACCATTTTATAGGAAGGTGTTAAGTGAGGAATGGAAGATTTAAGAAAAATGTAATAAAACAAATAGATTGACAATCAAAAAAAGAGTGTTATACTATCACGTAGTAATGGAAACTATATAATATAGTTCGGCGATAATCAAAACAGCCAGATTGTCATAAGATGATAGACAAAACAAGGAAAATGTATATCGGGTGGCAACACTTAAAATGCATTGCATATGTAAAAAAAGAGCAGTATTCCTTATACTTTCATCTTAGAAAAGAATTAGTGTGTATGGAAGAAAACGGAGGATTAAGTGATGGCAAATTTAGCACAGTCAGTAGAGAGAAAGGCATTCAGCGTGGCGATTGATGCAGCATTGAAGCATCTGAATAAGGATCGTGAAAAAGGCCTGCTTCAGATTGTTGATCTTGCAGAAAAGTTCATGGGCGATAACTTCCGTAAGGAAGCGTATGACGGAGCCAGAAAGATGATTCAGGATCCGGACAATAAATGGATGCATTATGTAAATCGTCTTCTGGATGAGACCGATCCCCATGTAGCAAAGATGACAGCATTAAATCTGGGATATCAGGCAGCATTTGTGGGAACGAAGACGATTCGTAAGATGAGGGAAGTACATAACTGTAACATCCCGTGGCTGATCTTAATGGATCCGACCAGTGCATGTAACCTGCGCTGCACCGGCTGCTGGGCTGCTGAGTACGGACACAAGCTCAATCTTACGTTTGATGAGCTTGACAATATCGTGACACAGGGTAAGGAGCTTGGTATTTACTTTTATATGATGACCGGTGGTGAGCCGTTAGTCAGAAAAGACGATATCATTAAGCTCTGTGAGAAGCACAACGAGTGTGCATTTCACTGCTACACAAACGGAACTCTCGTAGACCAGGCATTCTGTGACGAGATGAAGCGTGTCGGCAACCTGTCCTTATCCATCAGCCTTGAGGGATTTGAGGAGGCCAATGATTTCCGCCGCGGCGAAGGTGTATTTGACAAGGTTCTTCATGCAATGGATCTGCTTCATGAGAACGGGCTGATCTTCGGTAACAGCGTATGCTACACCAGCAAGAACATGGATGCCGTTACATCGGATGAGTTCTTTGATCTTCTGATCGAGCACGGAAGCCGTTTCGCATGGTACTTCCATCTGATGCCGGTAGGTATGAAGGCTTCACCGGAACTGATGCCGACCAGAGAACAGAGAGAATATATTTACCACAGAATCCGTGAGGTACGTGGATTTACAGGCGGTAAAGAGATCTTCGTTATGGACTTCCAGAACGATGGAGAGTATGTTGGCGGATGTATCGCCGGAGGAAGAAACTACTGCCACATCAACCCGAAGGGTGATGTTGAGCCGTGTGTATTTATTCACTATTCAGGAGCAAATATCCGTGAGAAGTCTCTGTTAGAGTGTTTACAGCAGCCACTGTTCATGGCATACAGAGACGGCCAGCCGTTCAATGAGAACATGCTTCGTCCATGTCCAATGTTAGAGAATCCGGAGCTGCTCCAGAAGATGGTACACGAGAGCGGTGCACACTCAACGGATGTTGAGGAGGCGGAGCCGGTAGAGCATCTTTGCGGAAAATGTATGGAGTATGCATGCCAGTGGAAAGAGACAGCAGATAAGCTGTGGGCAGAGCATCCGTACCAGCAGAAGGGCTACACCAACTTTAAGAAAAAATAAGGGGCGATCGTTATCAGCAAGGCGAAAAAACAGATCTTAAAATGGGCATTGGTACTTGTCATCATCGGAATCATTGTTTATACATTCCGGGATTCAGCAGGACCGATCTTAGAACAATTAGAAAAAACGACACCGGCGGTCATTGCAGGCATCTGTGCAATGACTGTCGTGTATCACTGTGTCGAGGGCGTGATTACCACGCTGCTTGCAAAACAATATAATCGTGAATTCACATTAGGCATGGGTATTACCAATGCCTTTTTGTGCTCTTTTTACCGCGTGGCGACACTTGGCAGCGGAGCAGGGGTTGCCGCGATTGTCTATCTGGGTGAGCACGGTATAGAGTATTCCAGGAGCTTCGGAATGTATATGCTGCAGTACGCGTTTCATAAGATCAGTATCGCGTTTTTCTCAATGATTCTGTTCGCACTGAACTGGAATTATATGCGGGTACATTTTGGGGAGTATATGTGGCTGCTGCTGGCGGGATATCTTGTAACGCTGATCATCACCGTGGTTTTAATTCTGTTCAGCTGTTCCAGGCAGTTTCACCGCATGCTGCTTTGGGTGGTGGATTTCTTCAATGGAAAGACGAAAGGGCGGTTTGATCCGCAGGCAGCAATGCTTCATGACCAGTGCCAGATGTTGGAGGATGCATCCAGACAGCTGATGGGAGAGAAGCGGCTGGTTGCGGGTGCAGTGGGATTGAACCTCATCAAGTTCGCATTCTGGTATTCCATCCCGTATCTGATCTTTCTGGGGCAGGGGGAGATTACGCTCCCGCAGACGATGGCGGTCACATCGCTTTCTGTCATGCTTGCGGCAGTCATTCCGTCACCGGCGGGAATCGGTTCGACCGAGTTTGTCTTTACGGCACTTTTTTCCGGTATTGTCGGAACCGGACTGGCAGGCTCCGCGTCGCTTCTGTACCGCTTCGGTACCTTCGTATTCCCGTTTCTGGTGGGGGCGGTTGTGGTCATCATACGCCGCATCTACCTTAAAAAGATGGGACAAGCCAAACGATAGCGCCAGTTGTGATATGAGGCTGGTACACAGGGCGGAAAATAGTTTGCGGTCACAATAAAATGTAGGATGCAATAAAGTTCCAGATAGAAACAGTGCGTAGGAATTCGGATCGCAAAATACGGAATTTCTAACTCTGCCGCTTTTTACATCTGTGATGATCCGTGTTTTTCCAAGTTTTGAGCACTCCGCGGGTGTGTCCGCAGGCC
>OGGC01001056.1_pt1 | contig 20121 bp, 10 predicted proteins | sample 1571181 | NCBI WGS metagenome assembly OGGC01 (sample SAMEA2581930, study PRJEB24529) | metagenome | biome: Human gut stool | place: China | collected 2011 | reverse complement strand
TCCGCCTTATCCGCGTAGTCCGCGTACCCATTCCCTCGCCGCTAAATTATCATTTCGTGAACAGCAATTCCCTATATTTCGGCAACGGCCAGATCTCGTCGTCAACTTCCATTTCGAGGTGATCGATGTGGTCACGTATCTTTTCCAGATAAGGACGGACATTTTCTTCGTAGGCGAAAGCCTTGTCCTTGTAGCTATCCATGTGATTGGCAACTTTACGGGCTTCGGTCATTTCGCGTACCAGAACCTTGATGGACGTTACTCGTTTGGATATTTCACGTATCAGTTCCTTGCGGTCAGCACTCAGTACTTCGTATTCTTCGGGAGAGAAGATTTCCTTGAGGCCACGTAAATTCTCTAACAGACGGTTTTGGTAGCTGACCGCAATGGGGACAATGTGATTGATGGCCAGATCACCCAGTACACGGCTTTCTATTTGCACTTTCATCGTGTACTTTTCCAGTTCCACTTCCAGGCGGCAGGCAAGCTCTGTTTCATTGAAGATGCGTTCACCTATCAGTACGGAACGAGACTGGTTATCCATATAATGCATCAGAGCTTCGGGTACGTGGCAGATGTTCGTCAATCCGCGACGGGCAGCTTCCTTTTTCCATTGATCTGAATAGCCGTCACCTTCGAATCGGATAGCTTCGGAAGCAATAATGGTTTCTTTCAGAACACGGAAGATGGCTTCATCTTTACCGATTCCTTCTTCCATCAACTTGTCGATAGAGGCTTTGAATTCATTTAACTGGTTTGCCATAGCTGCATTTATGGCAATCATGGCAGCGGCACAGTTGGAAGAAGAACCGGCAGCACGGAATTCAAAACGATTTCCGGTGAAAGCAAACGGAGAAGTACGGTTGCGGTCTGTCGTGTCGAGAAGGATTTCAGGAATACGTCCGATTCCTAATTTAAGGGTTGTCTTCTCTTCAGCCGTCATCTTGTCATCGCCTACCTGGCGTACGATATCATCCAGAGTAGCCGATAATTGTCTGCCCAGGAATATGGACAGAATAGCGGGCGGTGCTTCATTGGCACCCAGACGGTGGCTGTTGCCGGCACTCATGATAGAGGCGCGCAGCAAATTCTGATTCTTATAGACCATCATCAGTACATTCACCAGGAAAGTCAGGAAAAGCATGTTGCCTTTAGGATTCTTGCCGGGTGCAAAAAGATTGATGCCGGTATCAGTGCAGAGTGACCAGTTGTTGTGTTTTCCCGAACCGTTTACACCGCTGTATGGCTTTTCATGCAGCAATACGGCAAAGTTATGCTTACGGGCGATACGTTTCATCAGGTCCATTACTAACTGGTTATGATCGTTGGCAAGGTTGGCATTCTCAAAGATGGGAGCCAGTTCAAACTGGTTGGGTGCAACCTCGTTATGGCGTGTTTTTGCCGGAATACCCAGTTTGTGACATTCTATTTCCAGTTCTTTCATAAAGGCTGTTACCCGTGGCGGAATAGAACCGAAATAGTGGTCTTCCAACTGTTGGTCTTTGGCGGAAGAATGTCCCATTAGCGTGCGTCCGGTCAGGCAAAGGTCGGGGCGGGCGTTGTATAGGGCAGAGTCTACCAGGAAGTATTCCTGTTCCCAGCCTAAATTAGTGAACACGCGGGTTACATTTTTATCGAATAACTGGCATACTTCCGTGGCAGCTTTGTCTACGGCACCGAGTGCTTTCAGCAATGGAGTTTTGTAGTCCAGCGCTTCGCCGGTATATGAGATGAAGATTGTAGGGATACACAGAGTTGTATCTACCACGAAGGCGGGAGAGGAAACATCCCATGCTGTATATCCGCGTGCTTCAAATGTATTACGGATGCCTCCATTGGGGAAAGAAGAAGCGTCCGGTTCCTGTTGGATGAGCAATTTGCCGGAGAAGCGTTCAATTACATTTGAATTTTCTCCGAATTCGATGAATCCATCATGTTTCTCAGCTGTACCATCCGTTAGCGGTTGAAACCAGTGAGTGTAATGAGTAACGTTCAGGGATTTGGCCCAACTTTTCATGCCGTTTGCTATCAGGTCAGCTATCTCTCTACTGATGGGAGTTCCTTTTTCGATAGCATCTGTTACAGCTTTGTAAGCTTCTCTGGGTAGATATTCCTGCATTTTCTTACGGTCGAACACGTGGCTTCCGTAGTAATCGGATAATTTGTTCGAAGGGGTTGTAACTTCAAGAGGGCGCCGGTTGGCAAGCTCTTGCAAGGCGTAAAATCTCATTTTTGACATATTTGTCCTTCTTTTGTTGGTTGTTGGGCGCAAAATTATATGTTTTTTCCGGAAGTACCCCTATTTTTTAGGGGGTATTATTGAAAATAATGTGTTTTTTATGCGGATACCCCCTAAAATATTCGGGGATGTTACAGAAAAAACTCTTTTAGGGGATTTTATCTCCGCTCTTTTCTATATTGAAGTTATATCTGGGCTGTAATGAAGAATCTTTCATCAGGTTTCTTAAAAAGAGAGGTATTTCGTCGTTTTACAACCTTTTTTTCTATATTTGTCCCTATATATTTGGAGGTATTGCTGTTGAAACGCGTCTTTTGTATAGGAACCTTGCTATGTCTTTTGCTTTCAGCTTGTCCGAAAGTGCAGGCAGCTTCTATCCCTGATCCTTACGATGCGAGCTTGCTTTCTGCGGACTCTATAATGAAGAAAGTCATCTTCTTTGCTCCTTTTTATGAAAGTATTATCGACGACTATAGAGCCGATCTTTATATTAAGGGAAAAGTGAATCTTCGCAAGAAAAATCACATCTTACGCTTTATTCCTACCATGTTCCGCATCCGGAAAGGAGTGAGGGAGTATATGATGGAAACTTATAGTGACTTGCATTTTACTGCTCCCGACATTTATGATCAGAAAGTAAAAGCCAGTGTCGGTACCACTTCCGAGTTTTGGGAGCTGGACGGAAGGTTGCCGGAATATTTCCATGTTAATATCTACGCTTCTACCTTATTATATGATAAGCTTCTTTCGCCTCTGGCTCCAAATGCGATGAAATATTATTCTTATCATGTCGATTCGGTAATGGGTAAAGTGCATGATTTGCAATATAAGATTAGTTTCAAACCGAAAAGCAAAAGCTTTCAGTTGGTCAGCGGTCACATGGTGGTCAGTGAGAATGTCTGGAGTGTGCGTGAGATGCATTTTAGCGGACGTTCTGAAATGTTGCGTTTCAACAATATGATACGTATGGGAGATGTGGGTGAATCGGATGAGTTTTTGCCTGTACATTATGATGTGGATGCCACTTTCCGCTTTCTGGGCAATGTGGTCGATGCCAATTATATTGCTGCTCTCGATTATAAAACCATTATTCAGAAAGACCCTTCGCGGATGGACCGGAAAAGATTGAAGAGCAAGTATGATCTGTCGGAGTCCTACACATTGCGCAGTGATACGAATGCCAACAAGAAGGATAGTTCTTATTTTGAGAGTATACGTCCCATTCCGTTGACTGTACATGAACAGGACTTATATAAAGATTTCTTTTTAAGCCGTGATACTTCATATCGATATAAGAAACCCAAAAATAAGAATCTGGAATTTTGGGGACAGATCGGTGATGCGCTTATCAGCCGCTATACGGTAGATCTTTCGAAACTGGGCAGTGTGCGCTGTTCACCGCTTATCAATCCATTCTTGTTGAGCTATAGCGGGAAGAATGGTTTTTCTTACCGGCAGGAATTTAAGTATAACCGTATTTTTACGGGCGACCGTTTGTTACGTATCGTTCCCAGATTGGGTTATAACTTCAAGTATAATGAGTTTTATTGGTCGATAAAGTCAGATTTTGATTACTGGCCACGTAAGCGCGCGGCCCTTCACGTTAACCTGGGTAACGGCCACCGCATTTATAGTAGTAGGATGCTGGATGAATTGAAAAACATTCCGGATAGTGTTTTCGATTTTGATCAGATACAACTGGATTACTTTAATGACTTATACTTGCAGGTGCGCCATAGCTGGGAGGTTGTGAACGGTCTGTCACTGGATGTCGGTTTCTCCATGCATAAGCGTACGGAGGCCAATCGTTCGATGTATGTATCCACGAGGGCGACTTCGCGAAGTGTAGGCTCTTCTTCAGAAGTTTATCCTGATTGGACAGAGAAAATGCGTCATTCTTACAATAGTTTTGCTCCGCGTGTCCGTCTGACGTGGACGCCCGGTCAGTATTACTATATGAATGGGGATCGTAAAGTGAACTTACATTCCAAATATCCCAGTTTTTCAGTGGACTGGGAGCGGGGCATCAATGGGGTTTTTAAAAGTACCGGTACGTATGAGCGTGTAGAGGTGGATATTCAGCACTCCATTCCCTTGGGGTTGATGCGTGATTTTTATCTCCGCTTTGGATGGGGTGCTTTTACTAATCAAAAAGATATATACTTTGTGGATTTTGCCAATTTTACCCGTTCCAATCTTCCCGTGGGATGGAATGATGAAATTGGCGGTGTATTCCAGTTGCTTGACGGGCGGTGGTATAATTCCTCCCGTAAATATCTCCGTGGGCATTTGACGTATGAATCTCCCTTCCTGATGTTGCGTCATTTGGTGAAGTATACACAGCATGTGCTCAATGAGCGTCTTTATCTGAATGCTTTGGTTGTTCCGCATCTGAACCCTTATGTTGAGGTTGGTTATGGCATCGGCACCAATATTTTTGATTTCGGAGTCTTTGGCAGCTTTGCCAATTGGAAATTTAAGGAGATAGGTTGCAAATTCACTTTTGAGTTATTCAACCGATAATCTTTAAGTTTTTCCTGTATTTCTGTTATTAACTTCCTTTATAAATTACCCGGCTTTCGTGTTATTGTAGTTTAGAAAAACAGTGTTCTATGTTCTATAACATGCAATGACGTATTCGATGAAAGTATAGTATTTTCTCTGATTATCAATTGTTTATTTGTTTTTGACGTATTGATAACGTATTCTGAATTTTGAATTGACGTATTTAAGAATGGGTACTTAGGGCTTCTTTTATTGCATTTTACTCTATGTTTGCAGTGTTCAATTGAGAACGAAACCGAGAATTGTTAATCTTAATTTAGTAAAACTTATGAAAAAATTATTATCAGTTTTATTTTTACTGAGCTTTACCTTAGCTTCTGCTGTATATGCACAAGATATACAGATAAAAGGTACGGTGGTAAGTGGTGCGGACAATGAACCCTTACCTGGAGTAAATGTGGTGGTGAAAGGTAATGCCACTACGGGAACAATCACCGGTATAGACGGTGAATTTGCTTTGTCGGTACCTTCCGGCGCAACCCTTTCCATTTCTTATATAGGATTTAAGTCACAGGATATTCCGGTGAACGGCAGACGTGAACTGAAAATTGTTCTACAAGAAGACTCTGAAGCGTTGGACGAAGTAGTGGTAGTAGGTTATGGTGTGCAAAAGAAGAGTGTGGTAACCGCTTCTATTGCCAAGGTAAGCAGCGAAGACATTGCCGGAAAAGCTCCCGTCCGCATGGATAATGCACTGAAAGGACTGGCTGCTGGTGTAGATGTAACTTCTGCTTCAGGACAACCGGGTGATTCTCCTCGCGTACGTATACGTGGTATCGGTACTATTAATAATAGTGATCCGCTATACATCGTAGACGGTATGCCTATTGGAGGTGGCCTTGACTTTGTGAATCCTAATGATATCGAATCCATTGAGGTTCTGAAAGATGCTGCATCCGGAGCTATCTATGGTGCACGTGCCGCCAATGGTGTTATCCTCGTTACTACTAAGAAGGGTAAAATGGGTAAAACTCAGATCAATTACAACTTCTCCTATGGCTGGCAGAGCGCATGGAAGCAACGTGACGTGACAAGCGCTACGGACTATGCTGTCTTGCAGAATGAGAGTCGTGTGAACGGCGGGCAGGCTCCGGCTTATGCTGACCCTTACAATTTGATAGATGGCAATGGACAGGCAATCAAGGGATTCGGTACAGATTGGCAGGATCTAGTGTTCAATGATAATGCGCCGGTGGTGAATCATGATGTAACTATCAGTGGAGCATCTGAGAAGATAAACTACTATCTCTCATTGGGATATTATACACAAGATGGTATTGTTGGCGGTAACTACGGACAATCTAATTATGACCGTCTGACCATTCGTTCTAACACACAGTACAATCTGATTGACGCTTCCAAGGAGCGCAGCTTCCTTAATAAACTAGATTTGGGCGTAAATATCGCTTATATGCGCACACACGCCACCGGTATCTCCACCAACTCAGAATTCGGTTCTGCTCTGGGATCCGCCTTGTATCTGTCTCCTATCTTGACACCTACATTGACCGGTGATGCGGCAACTGATATGATTGACTATTATAAGACTTATGACTTGCCTCGTGATGCAAACGGAAATCCCTATACTGTGCCCGGTTATGGTGGCGCTTATCAGGAGATGAATAATCCGCTGGCTATGATGACGTTGAGCCCTCAGAAAAACTGGTCGCATAAGTTTGTACCCAAGTTTTCTCTTGACTTGCAGTTATGGGATAATCTGAAATATCACTTCAGTTACAGTGCCGACATGGGCTTCTGGGGATATGACAAAGCCACGACTTCTCGCTTCTATCTTTCCGGCAATAATAATGCCTCACATACCAGTGTAGAAGCCAATAAGGAGCAGAATGTTACTTGGCAGTTGGAAAATACCTTGACTTATGATAAGACTATTGGCAAGCATACCTTTGGTGTGGTGTTGGGACAGTCTGCTTTAAAGTACAAGGGTGACTATTTGAAGGGTAATCGCTGGAATCTGGTGAATCCGGATAAACCTTCCATTGACTATGCTACGGGAAACATCGAATATACCTACAAGACAGATGGAAACGGTGACTATATATTGGATAAAGATGGAAACAAAATCATATCCTCTACTACTGTTCAGTATGGCACATCAGGTGCTCCCCGTGTGGAACACACAATGTCGTCCATGTTTGCACGCTTTAGTTATAACTACGACGAACGCTATATGATTCAGGCTACGATACGTCGTGATGGTTCAAGCCGTTTTGGTCCTAACAATAAGTATGGTACATTCCCTTCCGTATCGGCAGGCTGGAATGTGACGAATGAGGCATTTATGGAAAATACGCGCGCTTGGCTTACTAACTTAAAAATTCGTGCCAGTTGGGGTAAGAACGGTAATGATAATATTGCAGAGTTTGCTTATACTTCGCTTACGGCTATGGGTAATAATGTGCTTCTTGGTAAAGATGCCGTCAAGTATATCGGATCTAAGGCTCAACGACTGGCCAATCCTGATTTGAAGTGGGAAGAAAGTGAACAGACTGACTTTGGTATCGATATGGGATTCTTTAACAATGCATTGACATTCAGTGCCGATTATTATATAAAGAAGACCAATGGTATGATTATGGAGATGCCTATTCCGAGTTATGTAGGTGAAAGCAAGCCTTTGGGTAACGTGGGTGACATGGAAAATAGCGGCTTCGAGTTTGAACTTGGTTACAAATGGAATATTTCGGATGCCAAATTTGCTGTCAAGGGTAATGCCACTTATCTTAAAAACACATTGAAGAACTTAGGTAATGACACCGGTTATATGGATTTTGATGGTATTCAGGGATTGTCCGGCGGTGGTACACGTGGTTCAAACGGACAGCCTTTCCCGTACTTCTTCGGTTATAAGACTGATGGCGTGTTCCAAAATATGGATGAAGTCCGTGCTTACGTTAATAAGGATGGAGAGATGATAATGCCGAATGCGGTTCCTGGTGATACACGTTTTGTGGATGTGAATGGTGACGGAAGTATTTCTGCCGATGACCGTACCAATATCGGTAACGGTACGCCCGACTGGACTTATGGCTTGAACTTCAATGCCGACTGGAAGGGTTTCGACTTCAATATTTTCTTTCAGGGTGTAGCCGGTGCCGATGTTTTCGATGCCACTTATCGTACGGATGTTTCTTCCGGTAACTATCCTTCTTGGATGTTGGGTCGCTGGACCGGTGAGGGAACTTCCAACAAGTACCCCCGTCTGGCAGTGGGTGATGCCACAAACTGGATGGTATCCGACCTTTATGTATGCGATGGCTCTTACCTGCGTCTCAAGAATATCACTTTGGGTTATACATTACCCAAGGCTCTTACCCGTAAACTTACTATTGAACGTTTGCGCTTTTATGTGCAAGCTGAGAATCTTGTGACTTGGACGAAATATTGGGGTTTTGATCCTGAAATATCTTCCGGTCCCGACGGTATTAAATCTCTTGGTATCGATCGTGGTGTTTATCCGCAGGCTCGTACCTTTACAGTAGGTGTAAACGTTTCTTTCTAATCTAAAAATCAAGAAATATATGAAAACAAATAAGATATTAGCAATAGGCTTACTTTCTGTCGCCACGGTGCTGGCTACCGGTTGTAGTGACAGTTTCCTTGAAGTGGATAATCCCACAGGTGAACCATTGGAAGATTATTATACTACGGATGCGCATATTCAGGAGGCTCTGATTGCTGCTTATGATCCTATTCATTGGGCCGACTGGGGATTGGACCAGTACAATGCCCTGAACATTGATGCTGAAATCATGGGTGATAATTTCTGGGTAGGCGGTTCCACTAAAACGGATATGCAGAACTGGCACATGCTCTTCAATTATGAAGGCAATGAAAATTATACGCTTAGTTCTCTCTGGACAGTGGACTACTCGGGCGTCAAGCGTTGCAATGACTTGCTGAAATATCTGGATTGGGCTACTGATGTTACGGCGGAAAATCGCAAGAGCTATGAGATGCAAGCGCGTTGCCTGCGTGTGTTCTACTATAATATGTTGTGGCATTACTTCGGCAATGTTCCTTTCTATCTGGAGAATCTTTCCAAGCCTCCTTATACGGCTCCGCAATACACGGCCGATGATGTTTACAACGAGCTGATTGTGGAATTGGAAGCTGTGATAGATTCAAAAGTGCTGCCTTTGAAGTACTATAAGACTGCTAAGGGAGAAAATGATGACAGTCAATTGGGGCGCGTCACTCAGGCTATGGCTTATATGATGTATGCTGAAATGGTGATGTATCAGAACGACGAAGCTCGTTTTGCAAAGGCTCTCGGCTATATGAAAGAGATTATAGCAGACTCCAACTTTCAATTGGTGACCGATTATGCCTCCATCTGGGAAACAAACGGTGAATGGTGCAATGAGTCCATTTGGGAAATCAATTACGAACAGACTAACTCTGAACGTGGTTGGGGAAGTCCGTTGGCTGTTGGTGGTACTGTGCTTCCTACATTGATTTCGCCCAATACATTTACTGCTGATTCGGAATGGACCGGTGAAGGTTGGGGATTTTTACCTATGCGCCTCGAAACTTATGAGATGTTTAGCAGTACGGACAAACGTCGCGATGCTACTTGCTGGGACGTGCGCGGAACGACGTATAAAGACCGCTATCAGGATACCCATATCTGGTTGCAGAAATATCGTCCGTATGACCGGAACTTTAAGAGTGCCCCATTCGACCAGAACTTGAACTACAATAATAATTACCGTTATTATCGTTATGCTGAAACGTTGCTCAATGCAGCTGAATTATCTCTCCGCACCGGTGGCAGTGCAACTGGTGAAGCCAAGACGTGGCTGAATGCAGTCCGCACTCGTGCCGGACTGGCAGAACTCTCCACAGCTACCGTGGACGATATACTAACCGAACGTCGCCTTGAGTTTGTGGGTGAAGGTAAACGCTACTTTGACTTGGTACGTGCCGAGAACATCAGTGGAGTTTCATCCAAGAATAAGGCTACTACGGCACTTGTTCCCGATCAATATGGTTATCGCACCAATTCGTGGACTCTGAAGAAAAAGCATATTCCTATCGCGCAAGGTGAGTTGGATTCCGATCCGGCCTTGATTCAGAACGATTATAAATAGTTTCCCATAACTTTATTAAAGAATAAACGATATGAAAAATATTTTTAAATATATGGCAGGGGTGTTGATTGCAGGTTTTGCAATGACTGCATGTTCGCCCGAGGACTTTTCCGGTGCATCACAGGACGGTCTACCGAAATTGGCTGATTATAAGGCTGCTGTGACAGTTGACCAGGAAACCAATAGAGTAACATTCAATATTGTAGATGCCCAAGGTCAGAATCCTAAAGGTGTGTATCCTATATGGGTTATAAATATCTCTCCCATTGTCAAGACAACGGTTAACGGTTATCAGACTGGCTTAGTACCCCTTGCAGGCGAGTATTCTTACTCATTGCAGGTGGGAAATAAAAATGGTATCAGCGATGGTACTATAGAGGGAACATTCACTATTAATACAACCAGATACGATTTCTCTGATGTAGTTTCTAAACTAACCAATAAGGCTACAAAGGAATGGCGCGTTTACAGTGCCAAGGCTGGACACCTGGGTTGTGGCGAATCTCCAAAAGACCCGGCGGGATGGTGGTCTGCACCTGCTGAAGATAAAGTAAGTGAAGGTATTTATGATGATCGGATTACTTTCACGGCAGGCGAGAAACTTGCTGAAGGTGCTTATAAGTATAGTGCGGGTGAAGATGGACTCACATTCTGTAATAAAGGTGTTACCACTTTGGGTGTAACGGCCGCAGAAGCTGATTATAGCACTGCTTGTGTGGGTGTAAACGGTGCTTTGAGTGAGGCTACTTACAACTTGGGCTACAATGCCGAACTGGATTGCGTGACCATTACATTACCGGCTAAGACTTTGTTCCCGTATATGGCTGATGATGCGCAGATGAATGGGGCAATGACGTACATTATAACTGATCTGAACAGCAAGACCATGACTTTGGTTATTGAACTTTCCGGAATTTCCTGGCAGATTATTCTGGTGAACGGAGATGACGAGGCTGTAGAAGAGGCATTTGATCCGGAATTGGTGAACTGGTGTGCGGTAGACGCTCCTGAAAATCTGGGTGCCGGTTTCAATACAAAGGGGGAGATGACGTTCTGGTTTGCGGCTGCTGATTGGCAGCAGATAGGTGATCCTGAATTTTCTTATGCCGATGGCGTTTATACCGTTACTACAAAGGATGCTACTGTAGAACCATGGCAGGGGCAATGTGTAATCGGTGAAGTTCCTTTGACTATTGAAGGTGAAGAGTTTTATGACATTGCTTGCAAGGTGGTAGCAAGCGTGTCAGTAGATCGATTTACCGTTAAGGTAAACAAGGATCCGGATGTTGAGGGCGATCCTAATGCTCTTTTCGCTAAAGTGGATGTGGTTTTGAAGAAAGGAGAGAATATTCTTCGTTTTGCGAAAAGAACAGGTATTAATAGTGATGGAGATCCCGTTTCTTTTGAACAAGGCAAGTTTATCGTCGACTTAGGCGGTACTCCGGCAGGTGTTAAAATTGAAATCAGCGACATCATTATTCAGAAGCATAATCCGAAATAATGTATACTTAGATGATAGGAGGGGAGAAACTTCTTCCCTCCTATATATCATTAAAACATTCATTGTTTTTATAGAACACAGATGGATATAGTATTGCGTTATAAATAATAGATGTATAGATGAAGAAATTAAATATTATACTGCTGTTTTTATTGCTCTTCATATCTTGTAGTAATGAGGATGCTGGCAATTTGGCGACAGATGACGTGACTCTGGAATGTTCGCCGGAAAAGGTGGAAACATCAGGTGCTGGCGGAGTGTATACGCTGGACGTTACTTGTAGCGACAGTGAATGGACTGCTTTAGCCAGTGATGATTGTAGTTCATGGATCGCTGTAAAAGTGGCCGGTTCGCTTAGCAGCAAAGGAACGGCGACTGTTACCGTAAGTGCGAATACAAGTAAGGATTCCCGCAACGGCTCTGTTATCATTAAATCCGGAGCGAAGCGCGTTGTGATACCTGTGACGCAAGGGGCTCCAATGTCTGTCTCGCAGCGTGAGATATACTCTAATTCTCGTGGCGAGAACTTCACATTGTCCGTTGTGACCACGGGCGACTGGAGCGTGACGTTTAACGATAGCTGGATAAAGGTCGAAAAGAAAGATAGCAAGACAGTGAGTGTCACGACAGAACCCAATGAAAGCAAGACTTCCCGGAAGGGAACTTTGGATATTGTTTCGGGTGCGGAGAAGATTACGGTAAGCGTCGCTCAAGAGTCGGCAGAAGACCGTGAGATAAATACGCCCGAAGGATATCGCCTGGTTTGGCACGATGAGTTTAACGAAGGCGCTACTCTTGGCATCGGCTGGACCCACGAAGTGCAAAAGCCCGGTTGGGTGAACAATGAACTTCAGGAATATGTAAACGGTTCGGTAAGCGGTAAACGCGTAACGGAATTGGTAGATGGTAAACTGAACATCAACTGCTTTAAAGCTTCAGACGGCAAGATCTATTCGGGGCGTGTTTACGCTAATGTAAATACGGGATGGCTTTATGGCTATTTTGAAGCTCGTATCATGCTTCCCAAAGGCAAGGGTACTTGGCCTGCTTTCTGGATGATGCCGGTGGGCAATAATTACTCTACTAATCCTTGGCCGGGTTGTGGTGAAATTGACATCATGGAAGAAGTGGGCGTTGATGCGAATATCGTGTCGTCTTCCATTCATTGCGCGGCTTACAATCATACCATAAATACTCAGAAGACTGCATCTCGCAATATTGGTACGGCAGAGTCAGAGTTCCATGTCTATGCTTGTGAGTGGACACCCGACTATCTGAAATTCTTTGTAGATGGAACAGAATTGATGACATTCAAGAATGAAGGTTCCGGCAAAAATGTGTGGCCGTTCACTTATGCTTTCTATCCCATTCTCAACCTTGCATGGGGCGGTGATTGGGGAGGATATAAAGGTGTAGATGAGAGCGCCTTGCCTATAACGATGAAGGTGGATTATGTACGGGTATTCCAAAAGAAATAGTGTAACTAATAAAATAATCGTAATGAAAACTAAATATTTCCTTTTTATTTTTCTTCTTTGCTTCTTTTTTTCTTGTGCCGAAGAAGACAATATGGTAATTAGTAATGAAATGTTGACGGAGTCATCGTTACAAATGGAACAAGCCAAGATCGCTATTTATGCTATGGGACTTGACACAACATTTATTTCTGAATGGGACAGGTATTATGTTGTTGAAGAAGATATATTGGTATGTAAAGATAGCGTGAATTTATCTAGAACTCTTACCAGACAGTATAAAACGACTTACCATGTGGCTAATTTTCAGACAATCACTATTGGTGTTGATAATACTATCGCTTCAAATACTAATTGGAGAGAGGCTGTGCAAGAAGTCATTGTATTGTACAATAAATATACGGGATTAAAATTTGTATATACGGAGGATGATCCAGATATAAAAATTTCTAAAAAATATATTTCAGGAACAAATGTATGTGCAAGTGGTGTGTTTCCTTCATCTTCAAGAAAGCCAGGGGAAGCGATAATCATTAATAGTAATTTTTTTAAAGATATAGATTCTTTTTTATCTTTAAATCAAAAAATATTTTTATTGGCGCATGAGCTTGGACATAACTTGGGATTGCGGCATACTAATGGTGGATCTGAGGGTGCGGCTGGAGTAGGTTTAATTCAAATACCAGGAACGCCTACTACTGATTCAGACTCTTTTATGAATGCTGGCACATGTGGTAATTCTTGGACTAAGTTTTCACATTATGATATAGTTACTTTTAACTATCTGTGGCCTAAAGCTCGATATACAGTTTCTTTTGCAAATAATTGTTGTCCTTCAATAACAGTTGAAGTAGGCAGTCTATTAGAACGCTCTATTGCTCCTGAATCTGATTATCAAATCTTTTCCGGGTGGTATGAAGATAGAGAGCTAACCATTCCGTGGAATTATGGAAAACGAATCACGGGTAATCTTTATTTGTATCCAAAATGGAGATATAGAACATCACCATTAGTTACTTATCGAAAGGAGTCGTATAGTACTAGCCAGGTGTCTTTTACTTTGGAACAAACTACAGGGGTTACTCTAACAGGACAAGTTCGTCGTGGGTTTAATGAGTGGTGGGAAATTACTAAATATGGTGGTGATACTAATATAGCTGTTGGAAGGTCATCAACACTGATTAAAGTTATGTATGTGAACCAATGTATTCAAACTCCTAGTACTGCTGAATCTTTTGAGCGTACAGAGAAACTAGTGCTGGAGGCTGGAACTTATTGGTTATCTGCTTCCTTTCCATTGGGGTTAGGACCACAAAATGGAGCTTTTTTGAAACATGGAACTACAGTGGCTATGGTAAAATATTGATGTATATAAAATAACCTTGTATGAAAATAGTTAGATTGTCATTATTTTGCTTGCTTTTACTTCCTTTTGTCTCTTGTACGCAAGTAGCAAATAAAGGTAGTGATGCGGCAACCGAGAAAAAAGTAGAATCTCTCCTGTCTAAGATGACCCTTGAGGAGAAAATCGGTCAGATGAACCAGATTTCCTCTTACGGTAATATCGAGGATATGAGTGCTTTGATTAAGAAAGGTGAAATCGGTTCCATCTTGAATGAGGTGGATCCGGTGCGTATTAATGCGCTACAGCGCGTGGCAATGGAAGAATCCCGTTTGGGTATTCCTTTATTGATAGCGCGTGATGTCATTCACGGGTTTAAAACAATTTTCCCTATTCCCTTGGGACAAGCGGCTTCGTTCAATCCGCAGGTAGCGAAAGACGGTGCACGGGTAGCAGCTATTGAAGCTTCGTCTGTAGGTATCCGGTGGACTTTTGCGCCAATGATTGATATTGCCCGCGATCCTCGCTGGGGACGTATTGCCGAAGGGTGTGGTGAAGATACGTACCTTACTTCCGTAATGGGAGCAGCTATGGTAGAAGGTTTTCAGGGAGATTCGCTGAATAGTCCTACTTCAATTGCAGCTTGCCCTAAACATTTTGTAGGTTACGGTGCAGCCGAAGGAGGACGTGATTATAATTCCACGTTCATTCCCGAACGTCGTCTGCGCAATGTTTATTTGCCACCTTTTGAAGCTGCCACCAAAGCGGGTGCAGCCACGTTTATGACTTCATTTAATGATAATGATGGAATCCCTTCTACCGGGAATGCTTTTATTTTGAAGAATGTACTCCGTGACGAGTGGGGATTCGATGGTTTTGTTGTGACGGACTGGGCTTCTGCCAGCGAAATGATAAGCCATGGTTTTGCCGCCGGTTCAAAAGAAGTGGCAATGAAATCTGTGAATGCAGGAGTAGATATGGAAATGGTGAGTTACACTTTTGTGAAGGAACTGCCGGAATTAGTGAAAGAGGGAAAGGTGAAGGAAAGCACTATCGATGAGGCTGTTCGTAATATTTTGCGTATCAAGTATCGTTTAGGATTGTTTGATACTCCTTATGTAGATGAACAACAAACATCTGTCATGTATGCTCCTTCTCATTTGGAAGCAGCTAAGCAAGCCGCTGTTGAATCGGCTATTCTGTTGAAGAATGATAAGGAAGTGTTGCCGTTACAGCCATCTGTGAAAACTGTTGCAGTGGTAGGACCTATGGCTAATGCACCTTATGAACAGTTAGGTACTTGGATATTTGATGGTGAGAAAGCTCGTACTCAGACTCCGTTGAACGCTATTAAGGAAATGGTTGGCGATAAAGTACAGGTGATTTATGAACCGGGACTGGTATATAGTCGTGAGAAAAATCCGGCGAGTGTGGCTAAAGCAGCTGCCGCCGCTGCACGTGCAGATGTCATTCTTGTTTTTGTGGGTGAAGAATCTATTCTTTCGGGTGAAGCTCACTGTTTGGCTGATCTGGATTTGCAGGGTGATCAGGGAGCTTTGATTACAGCTTTGGCTAAGACGGGTAAACCTGTAGTGACTATTGTGATGGCGGGTCGTCCGTTGACTATCGGTAAAGAAGTCGAAGAGTCGACTGCTGTTCTCTATTCATTCCATCCGGGCACAATGGGCGGTCCTGCATTGGCTGATTTGCTTTGGGGGAAGGCTGTGCCGAGTGGAAAGGCGCCGGTCACTTTCCCGAGGATGGTGGGACAAATTCCTGTGTACTACGCTCATAATAATACCGGACGTCCGGCTACACGGAATGAAGTGTTGCTGAATGATATTGCTGTTGAGGCAGGACAGACTTCACTGGGCTGTACTTCCTTCTATATGGATGCGGGTTTTGATCCCTTGTTTCCGTTTGGTTATGGCTTGTCGTACACCACATTTAAGTATAGCAACATCAAACTGGCGTCTGATGTACTGAAAAAAGATGATGTGCTGACAGTGACATTCGATCTGGAAAATACCGGGAAATATGAAGGAACGGAAGTAGCTCAATTGTATATACAAGATAAGATTGGTTCCGTGACCCGTCCGGTGAAAGAACTGAAACGTTTCACTCGTGTGACATTGAAGCCGGGTGAGAAAAAAAGCGTTTCGTTTGAACTCCCTGTTAGTGAACTTGCATTTTGGAACATAGATATGGCTAAAGTTGTGGAACCCGGAGACTTTGGGCTTTGGGTGGCAACGGATAGTCAGTCCGGAGAAGAAGTTTTCTTCAAGGTAGTAGACTGATTGGTGATTTTAAGGTTAAAGTAGAAGAGGGGCGGTCCGTGATGGTTCGCCCCTCTTGATTATTTTATTTTTTGACACTTAAATAGAATTCATGGTTATTTTATACGTTTATAACCGTAAACAGCATTAGCGCCCAGTTCTTCTTCGATGCGAAGCAACTGATTATATTTTGCCATACGGTCGGAACGACTCAATGAACCGGTTTTGATTTGTCCGCTATTGGTGGCAACGGCGATGTCGGCAATCGTAGCGTCTTCCGTTTCCCCGGAGCGATGGGAGGTCACGGTAGTGTATCCGTGGCGGTGAGCCATTTCAATGGCATTCAATGTTTCGGTCAGGGAACCGATTTGGTTTACTTTAATTAGAATAGAGTTGGCACAACCTTTTTCAATACCCATGGCCAGGAAATCAACGTTAGTAACAAAAAGGTCGTCACCTACCAACTGGCAACGGTCGCCGATGCGGTCGGTAAGTTTCTTCCAGCCTTCCCAGTCATTTTCGCTCATGCCGTCTTCGATAGAGTCGATGGGGAATTGGTTGATAAGTTGTTCCAGATAGTCAATCTGTTCGTCCGCTGTGCGTTTCTTGCCTTTCTCGCCTTCGAACTTGGTATAATCATAGATTCCGTCTTTATAGAATTCAGAAGAAGCGCAGTCCATGGCAATCATTATATCTTTGCCCGGTTCGTATCCGGCAGCTTTGATGGCGGCAATAATACTGTTCAGGGCATCTTCTGTACCTTCCAGATTTGGTGCAAAACCGCCTTCGTCACCTACTGCAGTGCTCAGACCACGATCTTTCAGTACTTTCTTTAAAGCGTGGAATACTTCGGCACCCATGCGCAGACCTTCACGGAAGGAAGTTGCGCCTACAGGGCGTATCATGAATTCCTGGAAGGCAATAGGAGCGTCACTGTGCGAACCACCGTTGATGATATTCATCATCGGTACGGGCATTACGTATGTATTGGTACCACCGATGTAGCGGTACAGGGGTATATCGAGATAAGCGGCGGCAGCTTTTGCTACGGCGAGGGATACGCCGAGAATAGCATTTGCGCCCAGATTTGATTTCGTTTTTGTTCCATCCAATGCCAGCATGGTATGATCGATGCCCATCTGGTCGAGGGCTGACATTCCGACAAGTTTCGGAGCGATAATATCATTGATGTTTTCTACAGCTTTTAATACACCTTTGCCTCCATAACGTCCTTTGTCGCCATCACGGAGTTCCAAAGCTTCGTGTTCTCCCGTAGAAGCGCCGGAAGGAACGGAAGCACGGCCCATAAAGCCCGATTCCAACATTACATCTACTTCCACTGTGGGATTTCCTCTTGAATCGAGGATTTCACGTCCGATAATCTTTTCTATTTTCATAATTATGATATTATTTGTAATTATTTTAAATAGGAAACAAGAAGCAATCGGTTTTTGTTCAGAATATAGTTGTGTTTAGTGATTAGTGGTGAGTGATAAGTGATTAGTGCCGACTGCTCCTCCCGCCAATGCAGCCAATATTCCCAACGTGATGCTGATTAAGGTATATGCTATAAATGTTCCATAGAAACCACCTTTCAGCAAGGTCAGACCATCATTGGAAAAAGTAGAGAAAGTGGTGAATCCACCGCAGAAACCGGCTGTCAATAACAGACGCATTTCGGGCGAGAGATTAAAACGGGTGGAAAGGGCATAAAACAATCCGATGAGAAAACTGCCGAAGATATTGACTGTAAATGTTGCCCAAGGAAAGGAATAAGGGATGATCCGTTCGTGCAGTAGTTCCTGCACATAGTAACGGAGCACACTGCCTGTTCCGCCACCAAGGAAAATGTATATCAATTCTTTCATTTTTATTCTGTTATTATTCCGATAATGCCTGCAAAGGTACAATTTTTCATTTATATCGGGTTTATATTCCGGTTTTTCCCCTTAATGCTTAAAAATCAGAAACTAAACCAGTTATGCAAACGTTTGCCGGTAAATCATCTATATTTTCATTTTATTCCTTCGTTCACATGTCATTTCATCCTTATATTTGCATCACGATTATAATTCTCTAAAATAATTCAAATCATGAAAAACATGAAAGCAATCAAATTGTTCTGTCTCTTGCTCTTTTTGTTTGTAAGCAATTGGGCAATGGCTGAGAGTATCACCTCGCCGAACGGACAACTGCAACTGAACTTTTCAGTGAACGCACAAGGTGAACCGATCTATGAACTTTCCTACAAAGGAAAAGCTGTTATCAAACCTTCTAAACTCGGCTTGGAACTGAAAGATGCTCCGGGACTGATGAATGGATTTACACTGGCAAATACCCAAACTTCCACTTTTGATGAGACTTGGGAGCCGGTTTGGGGTGAAGTGAAACAAATTCGCAACCATTATAATGAGATGGCTGTAACGTTGAACCAGAAAGCGCAAGATCGCAATATGATCATCCGCTTCCGTCTGTTTGATGACGGTTTGGGTTTCCGTTACGAATTTCCTTTGTCTAAGAACCTGAATTATTTCGTTATCAGGGAAGAACGTACTCAGTTTGCCATGACAGGCGATCACACTGCTTTCTGGATACCGGGTGATTATGATACACAGGAATATGATTATACAGAATCTAAGCTTTCTGAAATCCGTGGCTTGATGGATGGTGCGATCACTCCTAATTCTTCACAGACTACGTTCTCTCCGACGGGTGTACAGACTTCTCTGCAAATGAAAACAGCTGACGGTCTTTATATTAACCTGCATGAGGCTGCTTTGGTGGATTACTCCTGTATGCATCTTAATCTGGATGATAAGAATTTTGTATTCGAATCCTGGCTTACCCCTGATGCAAAAGGAGATAAAGGATACCTGCAAGCTCCCTGTAAGTCTCCGTGGCGTACGGTTATCGTAAGTGATGACGCCCGTGATATTCTGAATTCCAAACTGACGTTGAATCTGAATGAGCCTTGTGCTTATGAAGATGTTTCTTGGATTAAGCCGGTGAAATATGTAGGCGTATGGTGGGAAATGATTGCCGGAAAGAGCACTTGGGCTTATACCGATGATCTGCCTTCTGTAAAATTGGGTGAAACGGACTATACCAAAACTAAACCTAACGGACGTCATGGTGCTACCAATGAAAACGTAAAACGTTATATAGACTTTGCAGCTGAAAATGGACTTGATCAAGTGCTGGTAGAAGGTTGGAACGAAGGATGGGAAGACTGGTTCGGTCATTCTAAAGATTATGTATTTGATTTTGTAACTCCATATCCTGACTTTGATGTAAAGATGTTGAACGCTTACGCTAAAAGTAAGGGTGTGAAATTGATGATGCACCATGAAACTTCGGCATCCGTACGCAATTATGAACGTCATATGGATAAAGCCTACCAGTTTATGGTAGACAACGGTTACAATGCAGTGAAGAGTGGTTATGTAGGCAATATGATTCCTCGTGGAGAGCATCACTACGGTCAGTGGATGAACAACCATTATCTGTACGCCGTGACTAAAGCTGCTGAGTATAAAATTTGCGTAAATGCCCATGAAGCTGTGCGTCCTACCGGACTTTGCCGTACTTATCCTAACCTGATTGGTAACG